>PJQF01000034.1_pt1 | contig 96962 bp, 86 predicted proteins | sample 1503741 | NCBI WGS metagenome assembly PJQF01 (sample SAMN07775949, study PRJNA414020) | Biofilm metagenome, whole genome shotgun sequencing project. | isolation source: biomolecule (vanillin) treated reverse osmosis membrane biofilm | place: India: Nagpur | collected 2017-03-21
CAGGCTTGAATCCGTGGGTAACCCGGCAGGACGCCGGGTTAGCCGCACTGGGCCAAGGATGGCCCATTGCGGCGGCCCACGGATTCAAGCCGGAGTGAGGGCATGCCGAGCCTAAGCGAGGCACCGAGTGGTGGGGCAAAGACCTTTTGGTTACTTTTGGGGCGTTTGCCAAAAGTGACCCGCTGTAAGAGCGGAACCCATAGCCGCCGTTACCGCAGCAACGGATATGTACTCAACCAACCAACAAATCATTGGAACTTTGCCAGGAAATAACCGCCTGAATCCGGTACGCTCACCCTTTTTACATCAAGGAGTTACTCCCCATGGCCAAAGCCACCGCCCGTCACATCCTCGTTCCCACTGAAGAAAAGTGCAACGAACTCAAAGCCCAGATCGAAGGCGGCGCTGATTTCGCAGAAATCGCCAAAGCCAACTCCAGCTGCCCATCCAGCAGCGACGGCGGCAACCTGGGCTCGTTCGGCCCAGGCCAAATGGTTAAAGAATTCGACACCGTCGTCTTCAGCGCCCCGGTCAACACCGTGCAAGGCCCGGTAAAAACCCAGTTCGGTTACCACCTGCTGGAAGTCACCAGCCGCCAGGACTGATCCAGTCTGCGCTGACGCTCTAAACAACGGCCCGCCTTTTGGCGGGCCGTTGTGCATGTGGTGACGGGCGACGCTTAAGCCGTTAACGTACCCGTCCCTATTCTTCTTCACCTGGCGTTCAAGGCTGATAATGCGATTGGCTTTTTCCCTGAAACTCCTCGGCGCTGCCCTGGGCCTGCTAATGGCCAGCACCGCCGCGACTGCAGCCCCGCAAACTTACTTGACCGTGTACGGCGAACCCGCCAAATACCCCGCCGGTTTCACCCACTTCGACTACGCCAACCCTGACGCCCCCAAAGGCGGCAGCCTGCGACGCTCAGCCATCGAAATCGGGCGTTTCGACCATGTGTTGCCGTATATCGACAAAGGCATCGGCGTCTCCCAGGTCGACGGCTGGCTGTACGCCCCGCTGGCCCAGCGGTCCCTGGATGAGCCCTACACCGTTTACGGCCTGGTTGCAGAGAAGATGGAACGCTCGGACGACGGCCTGTCGCTGCGTTTCTACCTCAACCCCAAGGCGCGTTTTGCCGACGGCAAGCCGATCACCGCCGAAGATGTGCGCTACAGCTTCGACCTGCTGATGACCCAAGGCAGCCTGCGTTTTCGCACCCTGTTCGCCGACGTCAAGCACGTCGAAGTCGAAGGCGAGCGCCAGGTGCGTTTTGACTTTTCCAGCAATGAAAACCGCACCCTGCCCCTGGATATCGCCACCTTGCCGGTATTCCCCGAACACTGGTGGAAGACCCGCGATTTCGCCAATGGCGGCGGCTATGAAGCCCCGCTGGGCAGCGGCCCGTACAAAATCAGCAAGATCGACTCCGGCAGCACCATCACCTTTACCCGCGACCCGGACTGGTGGGGCAAGGACTTGCCCGTCAGCCGTGGCCTGTACAACTTCAATCACTTGAGCCTGGAGTATTTCGGCGATACCGAGGTGGCGCGCCAGGTACTGCGCGGCGGCGCCTACGACTTCAATCGCGAGTTCTCCGCCACCGGTTATTCCATCGGTTACAACGGCCCGGCCCTCGACGACGGCCGCCTGCAACGTGCGCACCTGGCCAAAGAAATGCCGCAACCGGCCCAAGGCTATGTGTTCAACGTACAAAAGCCGATGTTCAAGGACCGCCGGGTGCGTCAGGCGCTGGCGATGCTGTGGGACTTCGAATGGGCCAACCGTCAGATGATGCGCAACCTGTACATTCGCCAGCAAAGCTATTTCTCCAATAGCGAGCTGGCGGCGAGCCAATTGCCGACCAAAGAAGAGCTGGCGATTCTGGAACCCCTGCGTGGGCAGATTCCCGACGAAGCCTTCACCCAGGTGTTCAAGGCGCCGGTCACCGACGGCAGTGGCATGATCCGCGACAAGCAGCTGCAAGCCCTGGCCTTGCTCGAAGCGGCCGGCTGGACACCGGATGGCGACAAGCTGGTGAATGCACAAGGCGAACCGCTGGAGTTCACCTTCCTCAATGCCCAACCCGGCCTGGAACGTCTGTTGCTGCCCTACAAACGCAACCTCGCGCAGATCGGCATTACCCTGAATATCCGCCGCATCGACTCCTCGCAATACGTCAACCGCATGATGGCGCGGGACTACGACATGATCGTGATTGGCTTCCCGGTGACCACCTCGCCCGGCATGGAGCTGTACAACTACTTCGGCTCCCAGGCGGCCTACGACCCCGGTGCCAATAACTACATGGTGTTGAAAGACCCGGCCGTCGACACCCTGATCAACGGCCTGGTCAAGGCCAACACCCACGCCCAGATGCTCACTTACGCCCACGCCCTGGACCGTGTGCTGCAATGGAGCTACCTGTGGATTCCGAATTACTACCCGCCCGGCACTTCCGCCGCGTGGTGGAACCGCTTCGGGCGCCCGGCCATCGAGGCCAAAAACGACGAAGCGCTGGAAACCTGGTGGGAAATCAGCCCCACGCCACTGACGAATGAGCAAATGAACGCCGAGTTGAAAAAACGCGCAGGTGCCCGCTGATGTTTGCCTATATCGTGCGGCGCCTGCTGCTGATCATCCCGACGCTGGTGATCATCCTGCTGGTGAATTTCGTGATCGTCCAGGCCGCGCCCGGCGGGCCGGTCGAACAGGCTATCGCGCACTTGCAGGGGATCGGCGGGGGCGGCATCGGCGGCTCTTCCGGCGAAAGCATCAGCGGCTCGCGGGCCAGCCGTGGCCTCGACCCCAAGCTGATCAAGGACATCGAAAAACAATACGGCTTCGACAAGCCCGCCCCGGAACGCCTGTGGTTGATGCTCAAGAACTACGCCCGGCTGGACTTCGGCAACAGCTTCTTCCGGGGCAAGACTGTGATCGACCTGATCCTGGAAAAGATGCCGGTGACCATTTCCCTGGGTTTATGGGCCACCTTGATTACCTACCTGGTGTCGATCCCCCTGGGCATTCGCAAAGCCGTGCGCCATGGCAGCAGCTTTGACGTGTGGAGCAGCACCGCCATCGTCATCGGCTACGCGATGCCGGCGTTCCTGTTTGCGATGTTCCTGATTGTGCTGTTCGCCGGAGGCACGTCGCTGAACTGGTTCCCGGTGCGCGGGCTGGTGTCGGAGAACTTCGACGAACTGAGCACCGTCGGCAAGATCGCCGACTACTTCTGGCACCTGGTGTTGCCCGTCACCGCGCTGGTGATCGGCGGGTTTGCCACCCTGACAATCCTCACCAAGAACTCATTCTTGAATGAAATCACCCGCCAGTATGTGGTCACGGCCCGCGCCAAAGGCTTGAGCGAACGACGTGTGCTCTATGGCCATGTGTTCCGCAACGCGATGCTGCTGGTGATCTCGGGGATTCCCCAGGCGTTTATCAGCGTGTTTTTCGCCGGTTCCCTGCTCATCGAAGTGATCTTCTCCCTCGATGGCCTGGGCCGCATGAGCTACGAAGCCGCCGTGTCGCGTGACTACCCGGTGGTGTTCGGCTCGCTGTTTATCTTCACGTTGTTCGGCCTGCTGATAAAACTCATCGGGGACCTTTGCTACACCCTGGTGGACCCGCGTATCGACTTCGCGGCGAGGAACGCCTGATGCTTAATCTATCCCCGGTGGCGCGTCGGCGTTTCGAGCGATTCAAGAAAAACCGTCGCGGTTGGTGGTCGCTGTGGCTGTTTATCGGCCTGTTTATCCTGACCCTGGGCGGCGAATTGATCGCCAATGACAAACCGCTGCTGCTCAGCTTCAAGAACGAGCTGTATTTCCCGGTGTTCAAGCGCTACACCGAGCAGCAGTTCGGCGGGCAGCTGCCGTTCCAGGCCGACTACCGCAGTGACTACGTGCAAAAGCTGATCAAGCAGGACGGCGGCTGGATGCTGTTCCCGCCGATCCCGTTCAGCGACGACACCCCCAACTACGAACTGACCCGCCCTGCCCCCAGCCCGCCCTCGGCGGTGAACTGGCTGGGCACTGACGATCAGTCGCGCGATGTGCTGGCGCGGGTGATCTTTGGTGCACGGGTGTCGATCCTGTTTGCACTGGCGTTGACGGCCATCAGCGCCGCCATCGGCATTGCCGCCGGGGCCTTGCAGGGTTACTACGGCGGCTGGGTGGATCTGCTGGGCCAGCGCCTATTGGAAGTCTGGTCCGGATTGCCGGTGCTGTACCTGCTGATCATTCTGTCGGGCTTTGTCGAGCCGAACTTCTGGTGGTTGCTGGGGATCATGGCGCTGTTTTCCTGGCTGGCCCTGGTGGACGTGGTGCGCGCCGAGTTCCTGCGCGGGCGCAACCTGGAGTACGTCAAGGCCGCCCGCGCATTGGGCCTGGGTGACGGCAAGATCATTCGCCGGCATATCCTGCCGAATGCCATGACCGCCACCCTGAGTTACCTGCCGTTTATTTTGACCGGAGCGATCTCCACGTTGAGCGCCCTGGATTTCCTCGGTTTCGGCATGCCGGCGGGCAGCGCGTCGCTGGGCGAGCTGATTGCCCAGGGCAAGCAAAACCTGCAAGCGCCGTGGCTGGGCCTGACGGCATTTTTCACCCTGGCGCTGATCCTGTCGCTGCTGGTCTTTATTGGCGAGGCATTACGTGATGCCTTCGACCCACGTTCATGAGTGACTGCAGATGAACCTGATCGAAATCCGCGACCTCAGCGTCGCCTTCAGCGGCCAGACCGTCGTACGCAACCTGAGCCTGGACGTACGCCCCGGCGAGTGCCTGGCATTGGTGGGCGAGTCGGGCTCGGGCAAGTCGGTGACGGCCCATTCGATTTTGCAATTGCTGCCCGAAGCCGGCACGGCAACCACCGGCTCCGTGAAGTATCGCGGCCAGGAGTTGATCGGCGCGCCAGCCGGCACGTTGCAAAAGCTGCGCGGCAACCGCATTGCGATGATCTTCCAGGAGCCGATGACCTCCCTCAACCCGTTGCACAGCATCGAAAAGCAAATCGGCGAAACCCTGCTGTTGCACAAGGGCCTGGGCGGCAAGGCAGCGCAGGCGCGGATCCTCGAACTGCTTGAACTGGTGGGCATCCAGAAGCCCCAGGAACGGCTCAAGGCGTATCCGCACCAGCTCTCCGGCGGCCAGCGCCAGCGCGTGATGATCGCCATGGCCCTGGCCTGCGAGCCGGAACTGCTGATCGCCGACGAACCCACCACCGCGCTGGACGTGACCGTGCAGCGCAAGATCCTGCTGCTGCTCAAGTCCCTGCAACAACGGTTGGGCATGTCGCTGCTGCTGATCAGCCATGACCTCAACCTGGTGCGCAGCATTGCCCAGCGCGTGTGCGTGATGCACGCCGGTGAGATTGTCGAGCAGGCCGATTGCCAGACGCTGTTCACCGCACCGCAGCATCCTTACAGCCGCCTGCTGCTGGATGCCGAGCCTGCCGGTGATGTGCTGTGCAGCGACGAGCGCGAGACGGTGTTGCAGGTCGACAACCTGACCGTGCAGTTCCCCCTCGGCGGCGGGCTGTTCCGGCGCAAAACTTACCTGCGCGCCGTGGACGGCATCAGCCTCAGCGTGCAGCGCGGCAAGACCCTGGGGATTGTCGGCGAGTCCGGTTCAGGCAAGTCGACCCTCGGCCAGGCGATCCTGCGCTTGCTCGACTCCACCGGCAGCATCCGCTTCCAGGGCCACGCCCTCGACCCCCTGAACAACCAGCAAATGCGCCCGTGGCGCAAGCAGATGCAGGTGGTGTTCCAGGACCCGTTCGGCAGCCTCAGCCCGCGCATGTCGGTGCAACAGATCATCAGCGAAGGCCTGGAAGTGCACGCGCCGTGCAGCCTGGCCGACCGCGATGCGCAAGTGATCCAGGTGCTCAAGGACGTGGGCCTCGACCCCGCCAGCCGTCATCGTTTCCCCCATGAGTTTTCCGGTGGCCAGCGCCAGCGCATCGCTATCGCCCGCGCCTTGGTGCTCAAGCCGGCGCTGATGTTGCTGGACGAACCCACGTCCGCCCTCGACCGCACGGTGCAGAAGCAGGTCGTGGCGTTATTGCGTGAACTGCAGGAAAAATACGCCCTGACCTACCTGTTTATCAGCCATGACCTGGCGGTGGTACGCGCCATGGCCCACGACATGATCGTGATCAAGGATGGCAAGGTGGTGGAGCGCGGCGCGAGCCATGACGTGTTCGAGGCGCCGCAGCACGCGTACACCAAGGAGCTTCTGGCGGCAGCGCATATTCCTTTGTAGGAGCGCGACCCTCTTCATATTTTGTGTTGGCGGCGGGTGCATGAATAGCAACGAAAGCCTCAAGGATTACCAACGGGTGCGCGGCCTGGCCATCCAGTCGCTGTTCGAGATCATCGAGCAGTCCAGCGAAGGCACAGTGATTGTCGACCGTGACGCGACTATCGTCTGGATGAACGAGCGCTATGCCAAGCGCTTCGGCCTCAAAAGCGCCGACGATGCCATTGGCCAGCCGTGTGAGCAGGTGATCGCCAACAGTTTGTTGCGCCAGGTCGTGCGCAACGATCAGCCGATTTTGCTGGATATCCAGGACACGCCCAAGGGCCCACTGGTGGTGATGCGCCTGCCGATTCACGACGATGCCGGCGCGGTGATTGGTGCGATTGGGTTTGCGCTGTTTGATGAGCTGCGCAACCTGTCGCCGCTGATCGAGCGCTACCTGAGCATGCAGCAGGAACTGGCCTCCACGCGGTCGTTGCTGCGTTCGCGGCAGAGCAAATACAACTTCGCGCACTTTATCGGCACCAGTGCGGCCAGCCTGGAAGTCAAACGCCGAGCGCGGCGCAGTGCGAGTGCCGAGTCACCGGTGTTGCTGCTGGGCGAAACCGGAACTGGCAAGGAGCTGCTGGCCCAGGCGATCCATGGCGCCTCGCCGCGTGCGCACAAAGCCTTCGTCAGTATCAACAGCGCCGCGATTCCCCACGACCTGCTCGAAGCCGAGTTTTTCGGCACCGCGCCGGGCGCGTTTACCGGGGCCGACCGCAAAGGCCGTCCCGGTAAGTTGCAGATCGCCCACGGCGGCACGCTGTTTCTGGATGAAATCGGTGATATGCCGCTGGCGCTGCAAAGCAAACTGCTGCGGGTGTTGCAGGAGAAGGAATACGAAGCGGTCGGCTCCAACGACATGCTGCACAGCGATGTGCGGGTGATTGCCGCGACGTCCACGGACCTCGAAGCGGCGATCAAGCGCGGTGAGTTTCGTGCAGATTTGTATTACCGGCTGAATGTGCTGCCCATCCAGGTGCCGCCCTTGCGGGAGCGACTGGATGATATTCCAGCATTGAGCGAGGCGATTCTGGAAGAGCTGCGCAGCCAGCATGAACTGGACCGCGAGGCCCTCGCGCTGTTGGCACAGCACGCGTGGCCGGGGAACATCCGTGAGTTGCGCAATGTGTTGGAACGCGCGGCGTTGTTGAGTGATGACCTGATGCTGGATGCCAGGGAGATTCGCGCGGCGATTGGGACGTTTAGCCCGGTGACGCGTGGCCCGGTGGAAACCCTCGAGGGCGAGACGTTTGCGGCGGCGCGGGAGCGCTTTGATCGGCAGCTGATTGCCGCGGCGTTGAAGGCCTGTGACGGCAATGTGGTGGACGCGGCCAAGCGGTTGGGGCTGGGTAGGTCGACGCTGTACAAGAAAATGGTTGCCCTTGGCATCGCCTAGTCTCAAAACAGAGAAACAATTCTATCTATGAAGACAATCTAATGTGGGAGCGGGCTTGCTCGCGAATGCGGTATTTCAGCCAGCTCATCTAGCACTGACACACCGCTTTCGCGAGCAAGCCCGCTCCCACATTGGGCCTTCACTTGTCTCTAGATAGAGACAAAATTCTGAACCGCCGATCTAAAATCAAATAATATTCTTATATTTCAACACGTTAACGTTTTGGCACACATCTCGCTATAGCCCCTCTCCAAAGCACCACCCCACAACAATAACAATCCGATTTGGAGACACACCATGAGTGTGATCATTGCCCTGGCAGCGCTCGCGCTGTTGATGCTGGCAGCCTACCGTGGCTACAGCGTTATTCTGTTTGCCCCCATCGCCGCCCTCGGCGCTGTGCTCCTCACCGACCCGTCCGCCGTCGCCCCTGCCTTTACCGGGGTGTTCATGGAGAAAATGGTCGGCTTTATCAAACTGTATTTCCCGGTGTTCCTGCTTGGCGCGGTGTTCGGCAAGCTGATCGAGCTGTCGGGCTTTTCGCGCTCGATTGTTGCCGCCGCGATCCGTTTGCTTGGCACACGCCAGGCGATGCTGGTGATCGTGCTGGTCTGCGCCCTGCTCACCTACGGCGGCGTGTCGTTGTTTGTGGTGGTGTTTGCGGTCTACCCGTTCGCAGCGGAGATGTTCCGCCAGAGCAATATCCCCAAGCGCCTGATCCCGGCAACCATCGCCCTTGGCGCGTTCTCGTTCACCATGGACGCCCTGCCCGGCACGCCGCAGATCCAGAACATCATCCCCAGCACCTTCTTCAATACCACCGCGTGGGCTGCGCCGTGGCTGGGCTTGATCGGCACGATCTTCGTGTTCTGCACCGGCATGCTCTACCTGGCGCGCCAGCGCAACAAGGCCCAGCGTGCCGGCGAAGGCTATGGCACCGAGCTGCGTAACGAGCCGGAAACCGCCGAGAACCTCACCTTGCCCAACCCATGGATCGCGCTGTCGCCGCTGATTCTGGTGGGCGTGATGAACCTGCTGTTCACCCACTGGATTCCGCAGTGGTATGGCAAGACCCATAGCCTGAGCCTGCCGGGCATGAGCGCGCCGGTGACCACCGAAGTCGCCAAGCTCACGGCAATCTGGGCGGTGCAGGCGGCGTTGCTGGTGGGCATTGTCATGGTGCTGGTGTTCGGCTGGTCGGCGATTCGCGACAAGCTCGCCGAAGGCAGTAAAAGCGCGGTCAGCGGTGCGCTGCTGGCGGCGATGAACACCGCATCGGAATACGGCTTTGGTGCGGTCATCGCCTCACTGCCGGGCTTTCTGGTGCTGGCGGACTGGCTCAAGGGCATCCCCAATCCGCTGGTCAACGAAGCGATCACCGTGACCTTGCTGGCCGGTATCACCGGCTCGGCCTCGGGCGGCATGAGCATCGCCCTGGCGGCGATGTCCGAAAGCTTTATTTCCGCGGCTCATGCGGCCAATATCCCCCTTGAAGTGCTGCACCGGGTAGCGGCCATGGCCAGCGGCGGCATGGACACCCTGCCCCACAACGGCGCGGTGATTACGCTGCTGGCGGTGACCGGGCTGACCCACCGCGAAGCCTACAAGGATATTTTCGGCATCACGATTATCAAGACCCTCGCGGTGTTCGTGGTGATCGGTACTTTCTACGCCACCGGCATTGTGTGAGGTTGACATGACGAACTTGAACGGCAAGACCGCCCTGGTCACCGGATCCACCAGCGGCATCGGCCTGGGCATAGCGCTCAGCCTGGCCAAGGCCGGCGCCAACCTGATCCTCAACGGCTTCGGCGACGCCAGCGCGGTGATCGCCCAGGTGCAGGCGTTCGGCGGTAAAGTCGGCCATCACCCGGCAGACGTCAGCGACCCGGCGCAGATCGCCGACATGCTGGCCTATGCCGAGCGTGAATTCGGTGGCGTGGATATATTGGTCAACAACGCCGGCATTCAGCACGTGTCGGCGGTGGAGGATTTCCCGGTGGAACGCTGGGATTCGATCATCGCGATCAACCTGTCGTCGGTATTCCACAGCACGCGCTTGAGCCTGCCGGGCATGAAGGCCAAAGGCTGGGGGCGTATCGTCAATATCGCCTCGGTGCACGGCCTGGTCGGTTCGGTGGGCAAGGCCGCGTATGTGGCGGCCAAGCATGGCGTGATCGGCCTGACCAAAGTGGTGGGCCTGGAGACGGCCACCAGCAACGTCACCTGCAACGCCATCTGCCCGGGCTGGGTGCTGACGCCGCTGGTGCAGAAGCAAATTGATGACCGTGCGGCCAACGGCGTTGATCCGCAGCAGGCGCAGCATGATTTGCTCGCGGAGAAACAGCCGTCGCTGGAGTTTGTGACGCCGCCGCAGTTGGGTGAGCTGGTGTTGTTTCTGTGCAGCGAGGCCGGTGCCCAGGTGCGCGGCGCGGCGTGGAATATCGATGGCGGCTGGCTGGCGCAGTAAACCCCCGCTATTCCACACGCAGGCGTTTTAAAATGTGGCAGCGGGCTTGCTCGCGAAGGAGGCGCGTCAGCCAGTTTGTAACTGACCCACCGCATTCGCGAGCAAGCCCGCTCGCACATTTGCTCCGTGCTGTTGGGTAGATTTCATCTAAGCACAAGAGATTGCGCAATGTCCGAGATCCTCTGGCAACCTTCCCCCGAACGTATCGCCAACACGCGGATGGACCAGTTCCGTCGCTTCGTCAACGACCGCTACAGCGTGCAACTGCCCGACTACCCGGCCCTGCACCAGTGGAGCATCGACCAGCGCGCCGACTTCTGGCAGGCCATCGTCGGGTTCTTTGACGTGCAATTTCGCAGCCCGCCCTCGGTGACGCTGATCGAAGACCGTGAAATGCCCAGCGCCCAGTGGTTTCCCGACGCCACGCTGAACTTTGCCGAACACCTGCTGCGCCGCCGTGATGATCACCCGGCCGTGGTCGCCATCAGCGAGGACGGCCAGCGCGAACAGCTGACTTACGCCGAACTGGCTAGCCACGTCGCCGGCCTGCAACACAGCCTGCGCGCAGCGGGTGTAGGGGTGGGCGACCGCGTGGCCGCGTGCATGCCCAACACCTGGCAAACCCTGGTCGGCATGCTCGCCACCAGCAGCCTCGGGGCGATCTGGTCCTGTTCATCGCCGGACTTCGGCACCCAAGGCGTGATCGACCGTTTCGGCCAGATCGAACCCAAGGTGCTGATCACCTGCGCGGGTTATCGCTACGCCGGCAAGGCCATCGACCAAAGCGCCAAGCTGCATGAAATCCTCGCGCGCCTGCCGTCCCTGCAACAGCTGATCATCGTGCCGTATGCCCGGCCACAGGCGACAGCCGCGGATTATCAGACCCACGCCAAGGTCACGCTGTGGGACGACTTTTACCAACCCGGCGGCGAACCTGAATTTGTCGCAGTGCCGTTCAATCACCCGCTGTACATCCTCTATTCCAGCGGCACCACCGGCGTGCCCAAGTGCATCATCCACGGCACCGGCGGCGTGTTGCTCACGCACCTCAAGGAACACGGCCTGCATGCCGACCTGTCGCGGGATGACTGCCTCTTTTACTACACCACGTGCGGCTGGATGATGTGGAACTGGCTGGTGTCGGTGCTGGCCCTCGGCGCAACCGCCGTGCTGTACGACGGCTCGCCCTTTCACCCCGGCCCCGAACGGCTGATCGACCTGATCGATGCCGAGACAATCAGCGTATTCGGCACCAGCCCGAAATACCTCGTCACCCTGGAAAAAGCCGGCCTGCAACCGCGGCTGAGTCATGATTTGAGCAGCCTCAAAGGGCTGATTTCAACCGGCTCGCCGCTGTCGCCGCAGAGCTACGACTACGTGTACCGCGACATCAAAAGCGAGCTGTGCCTGTCGTCGATGTCGGGCGGCACCGATATCGTCTCCTGCTTTGTGATCGGCAACCCGGTGCTGCCGGTGCGGCGTGGCGAAATGCAGTGCAAGAGCCTGGCGATGGCCATCGAAGTGTGGAACGACCAGGGCCAGCCGCTGATCGGCGAAAAAGGCGAATTGGTCTGCACTCGGCATTTTCCGGCCATGCCGATCGGGCTGTGGAATGACCCGCACCAGCACACGCTGCGCGCGGCGTATTTCAGCCAGTTTCCCGGTGTATGGGCCCAGGGCGACTACGCCGAACAACGCCCCAATGGCAGCCTGCTGATTCATGGGCGCTCCGACGCGGTGCTCAACCCGGGCGGCGTGCGCATCGGCACGGCGGAGATTTATCGCCAGGTGGAAAAGGTCCCGCAGGTCCTGGAAAGCCTGGCCATCGGCCAACGCTGGCAGGACGATGTGCGGGTGGTGCTGTTTGTGCGCCTCAATCAGGGCATTGAACTCGATGACGCCCTGGAGCAACAGATTCGCCAGGTGATTCGCGCCAACACCACGCCGCGCCATGTGCCGGCGAAAATCCTCGCCGTCACCGATATCCCGCGCACCATCAGCGGCAAGATCGTCGAACTGGCGGTGCGCAACGTGGTGCACGGTGAACCGGTGAAGAACACTGACGCGTTGGCAAACCCGGAGGCGCTCGCGCAGTTTCGTGATCGACCGGAGCTAGCATAAACAAGAAAGGTTTCCGCCCTGAAGCACGCAGTTGAAGACAAACCCCCAATGCATGCTATTTTTCGAGGGGTAGTCAGCCGTTCCCGTGTCGCGGGATAATCGGCTTTGTCGTCTTTCAAAGTGTCGGGTTTAGGGTTTTTTCATGAACGTAACATCCACCGGAAGCGAAGCCGCTGCATTGATTGCACGGCTGGACTGGGCGCGGAGCCCCCTCGGTGAATCCAGTGACTGGCCGCAAAGCCTGCGCACCGCCGTCGATATCGTGGTCCACTCACCGATGCCGATGCTGCTGCTGTGGGGCAGCCAGCTCACTCAACTCTACAACGACGGCTTCGCCGCGCTCGCGGGCAACAAACACCCCGGCGCCATGGGCCAACCCGCGCATGAGACCTGGCCGGAGCTGGAAAACTTTACCGCACCGATCTACGACGCCGTCCTCACCGGCCAGGTGCGCACCTTCACCGAACAGCGCTTCGTCCTGCAACGCAACCATCGCGACACCGACATCTGGCTCGACCTGACCTACAGCCCGGTCCGCGATGAAAGCGGCACCGTCGCCGGCATTCTGGTCACCGCCATCGAGACCAACGAGCGCCGCAGCAAAGCCCTCGAACTGCAACAGCGCTCCGATGACAGCCTCAAGGCCCAGCACAGCACCGAACAACGCCTGCAATTGGCCCTGGCCGCCACTGATGCGGTGGGAACCTGGGACTGGGACATCGGCGAAGACCGCTTTATCGCCGACGCCCATTTCGCCTATTTGCATGGCGTCAACCCGAGTGACGCCGGCCTGTTGCCGATCAGCGACTACCTGCAAGGCGTGCACCCCGAAGACCGCGGCATGGTGGCGCGCAGCATCAAACACTGCATCACCTTTGGCACCGAATACGCCGAGGAATACCGCTTGCTGCAAGCCGACGGCCAACTGCGCTGGGTGTTCGCCCGTGGTCGCTGCTACAAGGACCCGCAAGGCCGCCCGGCACGCTTCCTTGGCGCCGCGCTGGACCTGACCGAACGTAAACACACCGAGCACGCGCTGCGCCAAAGCCAGACCGAGCTGCAACTGATCATCAACGCCATGCCGGTGCTGATCGGCTACGTCGACCACGAACAGCGTTTTCGCCTGAACAACAGCGCCTACCTCGACTGGTATGGCATGACGCCCCAGGAGCTGTACGGCAAGACCATCCGTGAGGTCATCGGCGACGAGCTGTATGCCGGGCGCGAAGACAAGATCGCCGCCGCGCTCAAGGGCAAGGCGTGCAGTTTCATGACCGTTACGCCCCATCACGACGGCCGCCCGCGCCACGCGTTGATGAAGTACCTGCCACGCTTCAGCAATGACGGCTCGGTGAACGGCTTCTATATCTTTGTTATCGATGAGACCGAACGCAAACTCACCGAAGAGGCCTTGCGCCACCTCAACGAGAACCTCGAAGAGCGCGTCGCCCAGCGCACACAGGCGCTGGCTGAAGCCAACCAGCGCCTGCAAAACGAAATGTTCGAACGCGAGCGCGCCGAAGACGCGCTGCGTCACGCGCAGAAAATGGAAGCCGTGGGCCAGCTCACCGGCGGCATTGCCCATGATTTCAACAACATGCTGACCGGGATTATCGGCAGCCTGGACTTGATGCAGCGCTACATCAGTGCCGGGCGCAGCGACGAAATCGGCCGCTTTACTGACGCCGCCGTATCGTCCGCCCATCGCGCGGCCGCCCTCACCCATCGGCTGCTGGCGTTCTCACGCCGCCAGTCGCTGGACCGCCGCCCGCTGGACCCCAACCAGCTGGTAGCGTCCCTGGAGGATCTGTTCCAGCGAACCAAAGGCGCGCATATCACGCTCAAAGTGCAACTGGGCCGCGATATCTGGCCCGTGAATACCGATGCCAGCCAGTTGGAAAACGCCCTGCTCAACCTGGTGATCAACGCACGCGACGCCATGCCCGACGGCGGCGAATTGCTGATCGAAACAGCCAACAGCTACCTCGATGGCAGCGACATCACCACCCTGGAACCGGTGAAGGCCGGCGACTACGTGATGCTGGGCGTGTGCGACAACGGCACCGGCATGGCACCGAAAATCCTGGCCAAGGCGTTCGACCCGTTTTTCACCACCAAGCCTATCGGCCAGGGCACAGGCCTTGGGCTGTCGATGATCTATGGGTTTGCCCAGCAATCCGGTGGCCACGTGACGATCCAAAGCGAGCCCGGCCAGGGCACCTGCGTGCGCCTGTACCTGCCGCGCCTGTATGGCACCGCCCTGGAAAGCCACCTGCCGCAGCATTTGAGCGAGGCCCCGTTGGCGCTGGCCGGTGAGTCGGTGGTGGTGGTCGAGGATGACCCGGCGGTGCGCATGCTGGTGGTCAATGTGCTCGATGAGTTGGGTTACACCGCACACCAGGCAGCGGACGCACGCACGGCGCTGCCTTTGCTGGAGTCGGATTTGCGTGTGGACCTGCTGGTGACCGATGTCGGCTTGCCGGGCATGAACGGCCGGCAACTGGCGGAAATCGCCCGTCAGCACCGGCCCGGCCTGCGCGTGTTGTTCATGACCGGTTACGCCGAAAAAGCCGCCGAGCGCCAGGGCTTTCTGGAAGACGGCATGGACATGGTCGCCAAACCGTTTTCCGTTGACCTGCTGGCAACAAAAATCCGCAGCATGATCAGCGTCGACGAATGAGTTCAGGCATAATCGCGCGCCGCCGCACACCTGGTAGAAATCAATGAAAGCCCAAGCCCGTCACATTCTGGTGAAGACCAGCGAAGAAGCCGAACAGCTCAAGCAGCGCATTGCCAAGGGCGAAGCGTTTGATGTGCTGGCCAAGAAATACTCGACCTGCCCGTCGGGCAAGCGCGGCGGTGATTTGGGTGAAGTGCGGCCAGGGCAGATGGTCGGGGCCATTGATGCGGTGATCTTCAAGAAGCCGGTGAAGGTGGTGCATGGGCCGATCAAGAGCAAGTTTGGCTATCACCTGGTGCAGGTGTTTTACCGCGACTGAGGGTTGGGCTTTAGACCGCTTTCGCGAGCAAGCCCGCTCCCACAGTTGACCGAGTTCCTTCAGTTGAAATGCAATCAAATGTGGCAGCGGGCTTGCTCGCGAACCGCCGCGGGCGGCTATTCCACCGACTATCTTGGGATCAGTGCACCCGGCACTTGAATCACCCGGCTCGCCAACCGATGCCCCGCCAAGGCCGCCGCCTCTGGCGAACCACCCGTGAGCCGACTGGCCAAATACGCCGCACTGAACGAATCCCCCGCCGCCGTCGTATCCACCACGTTCTCGACCTGCAACGCCGGCACGGCAAAGCGCTCGCCTGCGCAACGGATCAGACACGCCTGCGCCCCGCGCTTGAGCACCACTTCCGCAATGGCCGGGTACGCCGCAAACACCTGCTCACTGTCGGCGTACCCAAACAGCGCACGCTCGTCATCTTCGGTCAGCAAAGCGATATCCACCTCGGCCAGCACCCGGTGATACGCCGCGCGCGCCGCCTCGACACTGGCCCACAGACGCGGCCGGTAGTTGTTGTCGAAGACCACCTTGCCGCCGCGACGACGGGTTTCGATCAGGCTTTGCAGTAAGCGTTCACGCCCGATTTCACCCAGCACCGCCAAGGTGATACCGCTGAAATACACCACGTCGTAATCCGGCAAGGCCGCCAGGATCGGTTCGGCGGCCGGCGTGGTGAAGCAATCACGCACGGCGGCTTCATTGCGCCAGTAGAGAAATTTGCGTTCGCCGTTGGCGTCCGTCTGGATGCAATACAACCCCGGCAAACGGCCGGGCAAGCGCTGAACCCTGTCCAGGCCCAAGCCTTCGTCGCGCCACTGTTGGCACATGGCATCGCTGAAACTGTCATCGCCCAAAGCGGTGACGTAGTCGACCGTGCCGACAGCGCCCAGCTCGCGGCGCAGGTACACGGCCGTGTTCAGGGTGTCGCCGCCGAAGCTCTGCTTCAGGCTGCCGTCGGCGCGGTGCTGCAATTCGATCATGCATTCGCCGATCAGGGCGATGCGCGGTTGTGTGTTCATGCCTTTGATCTCTGGTGTGGCTGATGGCTCCTTCGCGAGCAAGCCCGCTCCCACAGTTGACTGCATGCCTTCAGATACAACGCGGTCAATGTGGGAGCTGGCTTGCCTGCGATGGCCGCTAATCTCTGGTGTGGCTGATGGCTCCTTCGCGAGCAAGCCTGCTCCCACAGTTGACTGCATGCCTTCAGATACAACGCGGTCAATGTGGGAGCTGGCTTGCCTGCGATGGCCGCTAATCTCTGGTGTGGCTGATGGCTCCTTCGCGAGCAAGCCTGCTCCCACAGTTGACTGCATGCCTTCAGATACAACGCGGTCAATGTGGGAGCTGGCTTGCCTGCGATGGCCGCGACTCGGTCTAGAAGCAGGTCTGCAGCGACTCGATCACCTGCAACTGCTCATCCACCAGGCAGCCCACTTGCCACTTGTCGAAGGTCAGGCACGGGTGCGAGGTGCCGAAGGAAATGATGTCGCCGATACGCAGCTCAACCCCTGGTGCCACGTGCATGAACGCGTGCTGGTCCATCACTGCGGTGACTTTGCAGGCGCTCACGTCATCGCCTTCGGCCGGCAGGATACCGGCCTTGTAGCGCTTGAGCGGCACCGGCAACCCGGCGTCGTAGGCCACGTCGCGCTTGCCCAGGGCAATCACCGCAAAGCCGGGTTCGGGCAACGATTGCACGTGCGCCCAGACTTCCAGCGCAGGGCGCAGGCCTTCATTGAGGTCGCTGCGACGGTCGAGCACGCAGCATTGCGCGTCTTTGTAGATACCGTGGTCGTGGGCCACGTAGCTGCCGGGGCGCAGCACGCTGAGGAAACGGCCGGCGGCGTTTTGCGTCTCGAAGGACTCGGCGATCAGGTCGTACCAGGCCGAACCCGACGCGGTAATGATGGGCTTGGGCAGGTCGAAAGCGCCATTGTTTTGCAGGTCCACGGCCAATCGCACCAGGCTGGCGGCGAACTCGCGGATGCCACTGATAGCGTGTTCGCCATGGATGACTCCTTCGTAGCCTTCGATGCCGGTAAGGGCCAGGGCCGGCTGTGCCTTGATCACCTTGGCGAGCTCACGCACTTCCTGCTCGCTGCGGCAACCGCAGCGGCCGCCGACCACGCCGTACTCGATCATCACGTTCAGGCGCAGCCCACGGGCGGCGAAGAACAGGCCCAGGTCGGCGACGTTGTCCGGGTGGTCGACCATGCAGTGGAAGTCGAAATCAGGATCGGCCAACAGGTCGGCAATCAACGCCATGTTCGGCGCGCCGACCAGTTGGTTGGCCATCAACACGCGGCGCACGCCACCGGCATAGGCGGCACGGGTCTGCACCGCATTGGCCAGGGTAATGCCCCAGGCGCCTTGGGCGAGCTGGCGCTGGAACAGTGCGGGCATCATGCTGGTTTTGCCGTGGGGCGCGAGTTCTGCGCCGCTGTTGCTGACAAACGCTTGCATCCAGCGAATGTTGTGTTCCAGGGCGTCACGGTGCAGCACCAGGGCCGGCAGGCTGACGTCGCGGACCAAGTGGGCGCCAATCGCGGCGGCGCCTTTTTCAACGGCGTTGAAGGCAGACATGGAAAACTCCTATTCGTTGATGCGGCGGGCCAGGTGGTTGGCGCTGTCGATCAACACCCGGCGATAGTCGTTGTAATTTTTAATCGCGTCGGCCCGTGGGGCGACGATGCACAAGGTCGCAATGCTGATGCCTTGCGCGTCGCGAACCGGGGCAGCGAAGCAATGGGTAAAGGTGTCGGCCACGCTGTCGAAGGAGAAGAACCCATCGAGCGTGGCCTGGCGGATCTGCGCCAGGAAGGTGTCCAGCGCCAGGCGCTGGCCGTCCGGCAGGATGAAATCGTCGTCGTCGATCAGGTCGATGATTTGCTGGTCGCTCAAGTGCCCCAGCAACAGGCGCCCGGAGGCGGTCCACGGAATCGGCGCGTTTTCGCCGATGTCCGATGAAATACGGAAATGCCGCTCACCTTCGCGCATCAGCGCCACCGTGTATTTGCGCCCGTTGAGCAAGCACATCTGCGCGGTTTCGTGGGTTTGGCTGACGATTTCCTGCAAAGCGTGGTCGGCCTCGCGGGTCAAGTCGAAATGGCGCAGATGCGCCTGGCCGAGGAAGTACAACTGGCGGCCGAGGTAGACGTGGCCGTCCTTGCCCACCGTTTCCAGAATGCGCCGTTCCAGCAGCGACGCGACCAACTCATAGACGGTGGATTTGGGGCTGCCGATGCCGCTGGCAATATCATTCGGGCGCAGGGGCTGGCCGATTTCCTTAAGAAAATCGAGGATATCAAAAGCACGGTCCAGGCCTTTGGCGCGGCGTTTGATGGTGTCTTCGGTCATGGCAGTAATCGGTCCGGTCAAATGTGGGTGCTGCACAGTGATCCCCTGTGGGAACGGGCTTGCCCGTGATTGCGGTGGGTCAGTGCCAGATGGGCTGGCTGACACGCTTTCATCGCGGGCAAGCCCGCTCCCACATTGGATCTCCTATGGCTTCAAGCATGGGGCATTTAGCCTTTTTTCTTGTAGGCCACGCAATCAATCTCGACCTTGCAGTCCACCATCATGTTGGCCTGCACACAGGCGCGCGCCGGGGCGTGTTCCGGGGTGAAGTATTCGCCGAAGACCTTGTTGAAGCTCCAGAAGTCCCGTGGGTCTTCCAGCCACACACCCACGCGCACCACGTCTTTGAGTTCGTAGCCAGCCTCTTCCAGAATCGCCACCACATTGCGCATGGTCTGGCGGGTCTGCTCAATGATGCCGCCGTTGATGATTTCACCGTCCACCGCTGGCACCTGGCCCGAGACGTAGAGCCAGCCGTCCGCTTCCACCGCACGGGCGAAAGGACGTGGCTGGCCACCGCCGGCGGTGCTGCCGGTGCCGTAACGAGTAATGGTCATAACGTTGCTCCTGATTAAAAACGTATGTTCTTCAAAAATTCCGCCAGGCGCGGCGATTGCGGACGCTCGAAGATCTCCTTCGAGGTGCCCTGCTCTTCAATTCGGCCCTGGTTCATGAATACGATCTTGTCCGACACTTCATAGGCAAAACGCATTTCGTGGGTGACCAGCAACATGGTCATGCCCTCCTCCGCCAGGCCCTTGATCACGCTCAGCACCTCGCCAACCAGTTCCGGGTCGAGGGCCGAGGTGACTTCGTCGAACAGCATCAAGCTGGGGTTCATGGCGATTGCACGGGCAATCGCCACACGCTGTTGCTGGCCGCCGGACAATTGCCCGGGGAAGTGGTTGCGCCGCTCCAGCAGGCCGACACGGTCGAGCCATTTTTCGGCCAGGGCCACGGCTTCGTCCTTGCCCATTTTCTTCACCTTGAGCAGGCCCAGAGTGACGTTTTGCAACGCGGTCAGGTGCGGAAACAGGTTGAACTGCTGGAACGCCATGCCGGTCATCGCGCGGTGCTGGGCAATCACCCGCTCAGGGTGACGCACACGCTTGCCGGCGATTTCGCTGTAGCCGATCGACTCGCCATCCAGGGTGATCTGGCCGCCCTGGAATTCTTCGAGCAAGTTGACGCAACGCAGCAGCGTGGTCTTGCCCGAGCCGCTGGAGCCGATCAAGGTCACCACGTTGCCGCGCTGCATGGACAGGTCGACGCCTTTGAGCACTTCCACCTGACCGTATTGTTTGCGCAGGCCGCGAATGTTCAGCAGCGGTGAGGGGGTATGTGGTTGGTTCATGGCAAGGCCACCCGCTTTTCAATGTAGCGCCCGAATAATTCGATGGCGTAGTTGATGACAAAGAACAGAAACCCGGCGAACAGGTAGAACTCCAGGGTCATGAACGTACGCGCGATCACTTGCTGGGTGCTCAGCAGTAACTCAGCCACGCCAATCACCGAGAGCAAGGTCGAAGCCTTGACGATTTCCGTGGAGGAATTGACCCAGGTCGGCAGGATCTGGCGCAGCGCCTGAGGCAACAGCACGTAACCCAAGGACTGGTAGAACGTCAGGCCAATCGCCTTGCCCGCTTCCAGTTGCCCACGTGGGATGGCTTGCAACGCGCCGCGCACGATTTCCGAGACGTGCGAGCCGCAGAACAACGTCAGCCCGACCGCCCCGGCCTGGAACGCGGTGATCTGCCAACCGAGCGCCGGCAGCATGTAGAAACACGCCAGCACCAACACAAACACAGGCGTGCCACGGATCAGGTCCACGTACAGACGAAACGGCGCACGCATCCAGAATTTGCCGTAGGTCAGGATCAACCCCGCGAAGATACCGATCAGCGTGCCAAAGATAATCGCCAGCACCGAGCAATAAATACTGGTCTGAAACCCCGCCCAGAGGGTATCCCGGGCGATCCACAACTCATGCAGCCAGCTGGGGGACTCGTACATGGAAACCCTCCTTAACGACGGATCGCCAGACGCTGTTCCAGGTAACGGAGCAGCATGGCGATGAAATAACAGGCGGCCACGTAGAGCGCGGTCGTGACCATCCAGGTTTCAATCACCCGGTAGCTTTCGACGTTGATCTTGCGGGCGTAATAGGTCAGCTCCGGCACCGCGATAGCCGCGGCCAACGAGGTGTCCTTGAACAGCGAAATAAAGTTGTTCGACAGCGCTGGCAACACGTTGCGCAGCATCACCGGCACGGTGATGTAGGCACGAATGCGCCACTCGCCCAGGCCAATGGCCAAGCCGGCTTCACGCAAGCCCTTGGGAATATTCAACAGCCCGGCACGGAACACTTCGGTCAGGTAGGCACCGGCATACAGCGACAGGGTGATGATGAAGGACGGGATTTTGTCGAGACGAACCCCCAGCGACGGCAGGGCAAAGTAGATCAACAGGATCAGCACGAGGATCGGCGTATTGCGGATCACCGTCACGTAAACCGAGGCGAAGACGCGCAACGCCCGGTGCCTGGACAGCATGGCAAATGCCATCATCAAGCCGATCACACAGCCAATCGCGATCGACAGCAATGCCAGCTCAAGGCCCAGACCGAGCCCCGCCAGCAAGCTGGGGAAATCACGCCACACGGCGGCAAAGTTCAACTGATAGTTCATGGTCGGCAGTACCTGAAGCGGGGCGCAACACGCTGCGCCCCCGGTTTACACATCACTTGAATTCAACAGGGAAACCAATCGCAGGCTCTGGCAGGTCCACACCGAACCACTGCTTGAACGACGCTTTGTAGGTCGGGAATTCCACGCCGGTCATGGCCTCATGCAACGCCGTGTTGACGAAGTTCAGCCAGTCCTGGTCGCCACGCTTGACGGCGCACGCGTAGGTTTGCGGGCTCCAGGCGTAGGTCGGGCTGCGGTAGCGGCCCGGGTTCTGCACCATCAGGTACTTGACCGAGGATTGGTCGGTGGCGGCAGCATCGGCGCGACCGGAGTTCACGGCCTGGTACATCAGGTCAACGCTGTCGTACTGATCGACCTTGGCTTTGGGCAGTGCCTGGTGCACCAGCTCTTCGGCGTAGACGTTTTGCAGCACGGCCACGGTGACGCTGTCGCCTGCGGCTTGCAGGTCTTCGATTTCTTTGTATTTGCTGTTGTTCGGCAGCAGCAGGCCCACGCCTTCGCGGTAGTACGGCAAGGTAAAGGCAACCTGCTGGGCACGGCTGGCGGTGACGGTGATGAACTGGCAACTCATGTCGACCTTGTTGGTCAGCAGGTTGGGAATGCGTGCGTCGGACGACTGCACCACAAATTCGACCTTGCTTGGATCGTTGAACAATCCTTTGGCCACGATGCGGCCGATGTCGATATCAAAACCTTGCAACTTGCCATCCGCTCCCTGGAAGTGCCACGGCGCATTGGTACTGCCTGTACCCACGATGAGATGCCCACGCTTGAGCACATCATCGAGCTTGCTGTCCGCCGCATGCACGACGCTTGCGAGGGAAGCCGATGCGGCGAAGAGAAAAACACACGCTTTAAACACGGAAGGTCGGTGATGCATGACAAGCACTCCAGGAGTTGTGTATTCCGCTATACCGGAACTTAGTATGTAACAACGGAATAGACAGCAGAAAGTGTGCCACACGCAGTAACAGAAAAATATGCCGAGGATAAATTCGTTATAAATCAGAAAGATAATTTCTGATGAGCTGTACAGCGGGATGCCATCATGCGCAATCAGATTGCTACCCAAGGCCCCACACCACCGTGACAGGCCCCAACCGGGTGCACCACCACAGTGTTACCGCGCACCCTTGCGGCGCGGGCGCACCCTGCAAACATCTCCAGGCTGGACTAGCCTTGGCACATCCAAGCCAACACGGACGACCTCTGCGATGAAGCTCAGCCTTACTCTGGTTTTGCTGTCATGCCTGGCAGCCGGCAGCGCCTCGGCGGCTAACGACCGCCGCGAATGCACGGAACAACTGCGCAAACTCAAGGAAGCTTTCAATACCAACTACACCAGCCAGAACCACCATGACTATCGGCGGGCAAAGGCGTCCAGGGACAATGAGGAATACCAGAAATGCGCGAATCAGGCGCGCAAGGCACGGGAACGCATGGAGCGCACCGACGATGCGTGAGCGGCGTCACCTGTGAAGGTTGACAGTAGACGGTGGTGATCTCGCGATTTAGCGTACCCGCAACCATTCGGCCGGGCTCGCAAGGAGATCATCATGGGCGTTGCAAAAACGGTTATTCACGCGCACAACGAATACCAACGAATCCTGAATGAACACCCGCTGGTTATTGTGTTGTTCACGTCCCCCTACTGTCAGGCGTGCTTAGGGGCTGACCTGCGCTTTAATCGCATCGCCGACAAATACGCCGGGCGTGTAAAAAGCATGCTCCTGGACACCACCCAAACCCCGCCGATTGACGGGGTTAGCGGCACCCCAACGCTGGTGGTCTACAAAAATGCCCTTGAGGTCGAAAACCTCAAGGGCATCGGTGCCCCCCATGAACAGGAAGCCGTCCTGGAAGACGTGTTTAAAGACTACGCGCCCTAGGCGTCAGCAGCACTTGCGTCACCCGCCGCTCTTCCACCGCCGCCACGGTCAGGCGCCAGCCTTCATGCTCAAGGCTGTCACCGACCATCGGCAGGCGATCCAGCAGGCTCATCACCAAGCCTGCCAGGGTCTGATAATCCTCGGTGGCAAGCGCATTGAAACCGGTACGCTGACGAACCCGATTGAGGTTCAAGGCGCCATTGACGCGAAACCCCTCGCCCTCCTCGACACTATCCGGCCCCTCGATTTCGCTGGCGTCCGGCAACTCACCGGCGATCGACTCGAGAATGTCGGTCATGCTCAACACGCCCATGAAATCCCCGAATTCGTTGATCACGAAGGCGATGTGGGTCGACTCCTGGCGCATCTGTTCCAGGGCGTTGAGGATCGAAAAGCTCTCCAGCAGGTTGATCGCCCGTCGCGCCAGGTGCTCCAGGTTCGGCTCGTTGCCCGCCAGGTATTCCTTAAGCAATTCTTTTTTGTGCACGAAACCCAGTGGCTCATCCACCGCGCCGTTACGGATCAACGGCAGGCGCGAGTAGGACGAATGCATCAGTGTGCGGCGGATCGTCTCGGGATCGTCCGCCAGATCGATACAGTCCACCTTGGCCCGTGGCGTCATCAAGGTGCGAATCGGCCGCTCGGCCAGTTGCAGCACGCCACTGATCATCACGCGCTCGCGGCGATCAAACAGCGGACCCTGGGTTGCATCCGGTTCGCCCAGCAAGTCGGCGACGTCGTCACCCACCTCTTCCACCGCCAGGCTTCGGCCGCCGAGCAAGCGCATCACCGCATGAGCGGTACGCTCACGCACCGGCAACACGCCTTGCGCCGACTTCTTGCGACGGGCACGGGCAATCTGGTTGAACAGCTCGATCAGAATCGAGAAACCAATCGCCGCGTACAGGTAGCCCTTGGGAATATGGAAGCCCAGGCCTTCGGCGGTCAGCGCGAAACCAATCATCATCAAAAAGCCCAGGCACAACATGATGACCGTCGGGTGCGCGTTGACGAAACGGGTCAGCGGCTTGCTCGCCACGATCATCAGGCCGATGGACACGATCACCGCGATCATCATCACGGCCAGCTCATCCACCATGCCCACGGCGGTAATCACCGCGTCGAGGGAGAACACCGCGTCGAGCACCACGATCTGCGCCACGATCGGCCAGAACATGGCGTAAGCCACATTGCCCGTGCGCTGCGCCACGTGGCCTTCAAGGCGCTCGTGCAACTCCATGGTGGCCTTGAACAACAGGAACACACCACCAAACAACATGATCAGGTCACGGCCAGAGAAGCTCTTGTCGAACACCTCGAACAGCGGCTGCGTGAGCGTCACCAACCAGGAAATACTCGCCAGCAGGCCCAGACGCATCAGCAACGCCAGCGACAAACCGATCAACCGCGCGCGGTCGCGCTGCTCCGGCGGTAACTTGTCCGCCAGGATCGCGATAAACACCAGGTTGTCGATGCCCAGCACCAGTTCCAGCACAATCAAGGTCAACAGGCCGAGCCAGGCCGTTGGATCCGCTAACCATTCCATTTAATAGAGTCTCTTTAAAGGTTTCAGAACGCCGGACACGGCAAGGCGCGGTCAGTGGACCGGGACAAGGTTAGCAGTCGGAATACGGGGTGCTTCAGCGGGAACAGCGACAGCGGATGTCTTGGGGAAAGACGACTGGGAGGCTCCGAGAGGGTGTTCATGCAGGTCCTGCAATAAGAAAAGGACTTGAATCGTACAGGCGAAACCCAAACTTCCTACAACGCAAAATTATTACAAAATCTGTCCCCAAGCACACACAAAACCAACGTGGGAGCGGGCTTGCTCGCGAATGCGGAGGTTCAGTCAATCCATATGTCGACTGACACACCGCCTTTGCGAGCAAGCCCGCTCCCACATTTTGACCTGCGCAATATCAGGTTTTGCGTGTCGCATCATCCAGCGCCAGGATGGTGTGGGCATTCGTTACCGTGGTCGCCAACGTATTGATCACCCCCGAGCGCAACGCGCCAAGCGTTGCCGCTGCCTTGGTGTTTTCACTGGCAATCGCCACCACATCCGGGATGCGGAACAACTCCTGCACCGTCAGCCCGATCACCCGGCCTTGAATTGCGTTGACCGCCGGCTGGCCGTGAATATCGATAAAGTCATACCCCATCATGTCGCCCACGGTGCCGGACAACCGCGCCTGCGCGATCTCCTGCGGCGAAAACCAGCCCATGCGCACCATGTTGCTGTTCTCGCTCATGTCGCCAATGCCAATCAGCGCAATGTCCGCGCGCCGTGCGCGATCCAGGGTCGAGCGCACGGTGTCGTTGTTGATCAACACGCCGCGTAACTCGGGGTTCGCCACCAACGCCGGGGCGTACAGGCTTTCGCTCTCGCCACCAAAACGCAGGGCCAGGCGTCGGCAAATATGATCGGGGTTCATGTATTCGCCAGCCTTGAGCGAACCGCCGATGGCGCAGACAAACGTGCAATTGCGCGTCACCGGCAAAAACACGTTATCCGCCACGGCACCGACGTTACGGCCCATGCCCACGGCGACAATCATGCCGTCGCTGAGCGTCTTGTTCAGGTAATTCGCCACCAGGCTGGCGACAGCCGAGCGCTGGGTGTCGGGGTCGCTGTGGTCGACCGCAATCAAAGCGCGGTCCAGCTTGAAGCGCTCCACCAATGCCCGCTCCAGCTCGTTGTTCATCGCCGGGTGCTGCAACACGCGCACCTCGACAATCCCTTCATCGCGCGCACGTTTGAGCAAGCGGCTGACTTTCGCCCGCGACAGGTCGAAGCGTTTGGCGATGGCTTCCTGAGTGACGTTCTCAAGGTAATAGAGCATCGCCACTTCGGTCATCTGATCGATATCGCTGGCAATGCGCTGGGTACTGTCACTCATGGGGACGGGCTTCCGTTTCGGCGTCAAAGGCGCATTCTCCCGACTCTTGCCCCGTTACGTCCACTACTGATGCCCATCGCGCTCGATCGCATTGATCCGCTCGACCTTGGCCCCTGAACGCGCGGCCTCGAACTCCGACTCCAGGAACGACTTGACGATACTTTTGGCCAATTCGGCGCCGATCACCCGCGCGCCGATTGACAGAATTTGCGCATCGTTGCTCTTGCGCGCGCGCTCCGCCGAATAGGTGTCATGGGCCTGGGCCGCACGAATGCCCAGCACCTTGTTGGCCGAGATCGCCATGCCGATCCCGGTGCCGCATACCAGCACACCCAGGCGTTGCTGCCCGGCATTGATGGCGGTAGCCACCGCCAGGGCGATGTCCGGGTACAGCACCGGCGCCGTGGAATGCGTGCCGAAGTCGGTCACCGGATAACCCAACGCCTCGATATGGCGCTTCAACAGCTCTTTGAGCTCAAAACCCGCTTCATCGCATCCGATAGCCACCGGGAAAGGTGTGTTCATGGCATCTGGCTCCACTGCCGAGAGGGCACTTAAGATCGATCAAATGATCAGTCACTGAAATTTCTATCAGTCATTTCTCAGGCAATAAGCCCTTTCTGTCAAGTGAGTTTTAACTGACTCGCCAGTCAAAACCCTATTACAGGGCACTATTAATACGCATGGTGGGATTCATAGGTTTTAAGTGAAAGAGATTGACTGATCAGAATTTCATTTGGTACACATATGATCACAGCGAAACATGACTGTGCGACCTAATAAGAATTCACAGCACGAGGACACGCCGATGGCCACGCCATTACTGCTCCAGGCTGAACACGTCGCCAAGGCTTACGCCGGGGTGCCTGCCCTGCGTGACGGGCGCCTCTCTCTACGGGCCGGCAGCGTGCATGCGTTGTGTGGCGGCAATGGCGCCGGCAAGTCGACGTTCCTGAGCATCCTGATGGGCATTACCCAACGCGACGCCGGCAGCATTGCGCTCAACGGCGCCCCGGTTCAGTTCAGCCGCCCCAGTGAAGCCCTGGCAGCGGGGATCGCGATGATCACCCAGGAACTGGAACCCATCCCCTACATGACCGTCGCCGAAAATATCTGGCTGGGCCGCGAACCGCGCCACGCCGGCTGCATCGTCGACAGCAAGACCCTCAACCGCCGCACCCGCGAGCTGCTCGAAAGCCTGGAGTTCGACGTCGACGCCACCCGCCCCATGCACCGCCTGAGCGTGGCGCAGATCCAGTTGGTGGAAATCGCCAAGGCGTTCAGCCACGACTGCCAGGTGATGATCATGGACGAACCCACCTCGGCCATCGGCGAGCACGAGGCGCAAACCCTGTTCAAAGCCATCCGCCGTCTCACCGCGCGCGGCGCCGGCATCATCTATGTGTCGCATCGCCTGAGCGAACTGGCACAGATCGCCGATGACTACAGCATCTTTCGCGATGGCGCCTTTGTCGAAAGCGGACGCATGGCCGATATCGACCGCAACCACCTGGTGCGGGGCATCGTCGGCCAGGAGCTGACGCGCATTGACCACAAGGTCGGCCGCGAATGTGCGCCCACGACCTGCCTGCAAGTTGACAACCTGAGCCGCAACGGCGAATTCCACGACATCAGCCTGCAACTGCGCCAGGGTGAAATCCTCGGCATTTACGGCCTGATGGGGTCGGGGCGCAGCGAATTCCTCAACTGCATCTACGGCCTGACGGTTGCGGATTCCGGCAGCGTGACCCTGCAAGGCAAGCCCATGCCGATCGGCTTGCCCAAAGCCACGATCAACGCCGGCATGTCGCTGGTCACCGAGGACCGCAAAGACAGCGGCCTGGTGCTCACCGGCAGCATTCTTTCCAACATTGCGCTGTCGGCCTACAAACGCCTGTCGCGCTGGTCGCTGATCAATGCGCGCAAGGAAACCCAACTGGCCCAGGACATGGTCAAGCGCCTGCAGATCAAAACCACCTCCCTGGAACTGCCGGTGGCCTCCATGAGCGGTGGCAATCAGCAAAAAGTGGTGCTCGCCAAATGCCTGTCGACCGAACCGGTGTGCCTGTTATGCGATGAACCGACCCGGGGCATTGATGAAGGTGCCAAGCAGGAGATTTACCACCTGCTCGACCAGTTCGTGCGCGCCGGTGGCGCCGCCATTGTGGTGTCGTCCGAAGCCCCTGAGCTGCTGCACCTGAGTGATCGCATCGCCGTATTCAAGGGCGGCCGGCTGGTGACTATCAGCACCGACACCGCCCTTTCCCAGGAAGCCTTGTTGAGTCTTGCCTCATGAACGCCAAAACCATCGCTGCCCCCATGACTGCCGCGCCGCGCAATCGACTGCGTTTATCCCTCGACCGCTTCGGCCTGCCGCTGGTGTTTATCCTGCTGTGCGTGGTGATGGCGTTTTCCAGCGAATATTTCATGACCTGGCGCAACTGGATGGACATCCTGCGCCAGACCTCGATCAACGGCATCCTCGCCGTGGGCATGACCTACGTGATCCTGACCAAGGGCATCGACTTGTCGGTGGGCTCGATCCTGGCCTTCGCCGGGCTGTGCAGCGCAATGGTCGCGACTCAAGGCTACGGCCTGCTGGCGGCGGTCAGTGCCGGGATGTTTGCCGGGGCCATGCTCGGCGTGGTCAACGGCTTTATGGTCGCCAACCTGTCGATCCCGCCGTTCGTGGCCACCCTCGGCATGCTCAGCATCGCGCGGGGCATGACCTTCATTCTCAACGATGGCAGCCCCATCACGGACCTGCCCGACGCCTACCTGGCGCTGGGCATTGGCAAGGTCGGGCCGATTGGCGTGCCCATCGTCATCTTCGCCGTGGTCGCGCTGATCTTCTGGATGGTGCTGCGCTACACCACTTACGGCCGCTATGTGTACGCCGTGGGCGGCAATGAAAAGAGCGCACGCACCTCCGGCATCGGCGTGCGCAAGGTGATGTTTTCGGTGTACGTGGTGTCCGGCCTGCTCGCCGGGTTGGCCGGCGTGGTGCTGTCGGCCCGCACCACTTCCGCCCTGCCCCAGGCCGGGGTTTCCTATGAGCTGGATGCGATTGCCGCTGTGGTTATCGGCGGCACCAGCTTGTCGGGCGGCACCGGCAGCATTGTCGGCACGCTGTTTGGTGCGTTGTTGATCGGGGTGATCAACAACGGGCTGAACCTGCTCGGCGTGTCGTCCTATTACCAGCAGGTCGCCAAGGGCCTGATCATCGTGTTCGCCGTGCTGATCGACGTGTGGCGCAAGAAAAAACGCTAATCGCTTTCCCTCCCAACAATGAACTGAACGACCTACAACAATAAGCGGAGTTCTCACCATGAAACCTGGAATGACGTTGGCCGCCGTTGCGGCTCTCTCCCTGCTCGCCAGCAGTATTGCGCTGGCCGCCGATGGCAAGACCTACAAAGTCGGCGCCGCCGTGTACGGCCTCAAGGGCCAGTTCATGCAGAACTGGGTCCGCGAGCTGAAGGAACACCCGGCGGTCAAGGACGGCACCGTGCAGTTGACCGTGTTCGACGGCAACTACGACGCCCTGACCCAAAACAACCAGATCGAAAACATGGTCACCCAGCACTACGACGCCATCCTGTTCGTGCCCATCGACACCAAGGCCGGCGTAGGCACGGTAAAACAAGCCATGAGCAACGACGTGGTCGTCATCGCCTCCAATACGAAAGTAGCCGATGCCGCCGTGCCTTATGTGGGTAACGACGATGTGGAAGGCGGCCGCCTGCAAGCCCAGGCCATGGTCGACAAACTCAATGGCCGCGGCAACGTCGTGATCATCCAGGGCCCGATTGGCCAGTCGGCGCAGATCGACCGGGAAAAAGGCGAACTGGAAGTGCTGGGCAAACACCCCGACATCAAGATCATCGAGAAAAAAACGGCCAACTGGGACCGCGCCCAGGCCCTGACCCTCACCGAAGACTGGCTGAACGCGCACCCCAAAGGCATTAACGGTGTGATCGCCCAGAACGACGACATGGCCCTCGGTGCCGTGCAGGCGCTGAAATCCCATGGTTTGTCATCCAAAGACGTGCCGGTGACCTCGATCGACGGCATGCCGGATGCGATCCAGGCGGCGAAGAAAGACGAAGTCACGACCTTCCTGCAAGACGCCCAGGCCCAGTCTCAAGGCGCACTGGACGTGGCATTGCGCGCACTCGCCGGCAAGGACTACAAGCCGCAATCGGTGATCTGGGAACGCTATGCCAAGGACGTGAAATGGGCCGACGGCACCGCCAAGAACTACATCCTGCCGTGGGTGCCGGTGACCAATGCGAACGCGGACGCGCTGTACAAACAGGTCAGCGGCGGTAAGTAACGGTTTCGACCTGTGAATGCATTCCAACTGTGGGAGCGGGCTTGCTCGCGAAGGCGGTGTGTCAGTCAGCACATCCGTCAGCTGATCCACCGCTTTCGCGAGCAAGCCCGCTCCCACATTGGATCTCCACCGTTTTCAAAAATGGAGTTAATCGTATGTCTGGATTCTGGAACCAAGCCTTCGACCTCACCGGCCGTTGCGCGGTGATTACCGGTGGCGCCGCCGGCATCGGCCTGGCCTGCGCCAGCCTGCTGGCGGAACGCGGAGCACGCGTGGCGTTACTGGACCGTGACCCGGCCGTGGTGGACGTCGCCGCACGCCTGGGCGCCGAGCATCTGGGCATTGCCGTCGATCTGGGTCAGATCGGCCAGATACAACCCACCATCGACCACGTATTCGAACACTTCCAGCGCCTGGATTACCTGATCAACAGCGCCGGCATCGTGCTGCTCGACAAGGCCGTCGATGTCAGCGAAAGCGCCTGGGACAGCACCCTGGACATCAACCTCAAAGCCAGCTTCTTCGTGGCCCAGGCCTGCGCCCGACACATGCTCGCCAACGGCGGCGGGCGCATCGTCAACCTCGCCTCCCAGGCCGCCGTGATCGGCCTGGACCGCCACGTCGCCTACTGCGCCAGCAAGGCCGCCATCGTCGGCATGACCAAGGTGTTGGCCATGGAATGGGCGCCGCAGATCAACGTCAACGCCATCTCCCCGACCATTGTCGAGACCGCCCTGGGCAAGAAAGCCTGGGCCGGTGAAGTGGGTGAAAAGGCCAAATTGCAGATCCCGGCCGGCCGTTTTGCCCAGCCGGAAGAGATCGCCGGGCTGGCGCTGTACCTGCTCAGCGATGCCGCGCAGATGATCACCGGCGCCAACATGGTGATCGACGGCGGCTACAGCATTCAGTAATTCATTTTTTGTCGTGAGGTTTTGTCATGTCCACCGTCACCGAACGCACAGCTGAACAGCTCTCCCCCAGCATCCCGAAAACCATGCAGGCCGTGGTCTGCCATGGCCCGGAAGACTATCGACTGGAAACCGTCGATGTGCCCACGCCCGGCCCCGATGAGATCCTCACCAAGGTCGAGCTGTGCGGCATTTGCATGGGTGACATCAAGACGTATCGCGGCGCGCCGTCGTTCTGGGGCGATGCCGAACAGCCGCGCTACGTGAAACCGCCGATGATTCCCGGGCATGAGTTCGTCTGTCGCGTGGTTGCCCTGGGCCCAGGCGCAGAGAAGCGTGGGGTAAAGGTGGGCGACCGGGTGATCTCCGAGCAGATCGTGCCGTGCTGGGGCTGCCGCTTCTGCAATCACGGCCAGTACTGGATGTGCCAGAAACACGACCTTTATGGCTTCCAGAACAACGTGCAGGGCGCCATGGCCCAGTACATGATTTTCACCAAGGAAGGCATCATCCACAAAGTGCCGGAATCCATCGCCCCCGATGAAGCGATCCTGATCGAACCGCTGGCCTGCTCGCTGCATGCCGCCGAGCGCGCCAATGTCGACCATGACGACGTGGTGGTGGTAGCCGGCGCCGGCACCCTGGGCCTCGGCATCATCGGCGCCGTGCGCCTGCGCAACCCGAAAAAGCTAATCGTGCTGGACATGAAACCCGAACGCGCCGCCCTCGCCCTGCGCATGGGCGCCGACGAAGTATGGAACCCGGCCGACGTCGACGTCATGGCAAAGATCCGCGCGATCACCGACGGTTATGGCTGCGACATTTATATCGAAGCCACCGGGCATCACAAGGCGGTGAACCAGGGCCTGGCGATGCTGCGCAAGCTGGGGCGCTTCGTCGAGTTCAGCGTATTTAATGACGAGGCCACGGTAGATTGGTCGATCATCGGCGACCGCAAGGAACTGGACATCCTGGGTTCGCACCTGGGGCCGTACATGTACCCGCGCGCCATCGACTTTATTGGCAACCGCAAGATCGACATGCGCGACGTGGTGACCCACAAATTCGCCCTGGCGGATTTCAAGGAAGCGTTTGCGGTGATGGAGCGCGGGGACAAATCGCTCAAAGTTGTACTCGAGCCTTAAGAACGCCACCTATCAAACTGTGGGAGCGGGCTTGCTCGCGAAAGCGGAGTGCCAGGCAACACATGCATCAACTGAACCACCGCTTTCGCGAGCAAGCCCGCTCCCACATTGAATTGTTGTTGCCCCCAAGAACAAGAACACAGGAACCCGCGTTATGAATCGAGTCATCAACGATCCGGACCACGTGGTCGAGGACATGTTGCACGGCATTCTGGTCGCCCACCCCGAACTGCGCCAATACGAGAGCAACCCTCGGGTCATCGTCAAAGCCAGGCCATCGGGGCAAGGCCGGGTTGGCATCGTGACCGGCGGCGGCTCGGGCCATGAGCCGGCGTTTCTGGGCTACGTCGGCCCCGGCCTGGTGGACGCCGTGGCCGTCGGCGAGATTTTCTCCTCGCCCACCGCCAAAAGCTTTTTCGACGCGTTCCGCGCCGCCGACCATGGCGCTGGCGTAGCCTGCCTGTACGGCAACTATGCCGGCGACAACATGAACGTGAAGCTGGCAATGAAAATGGCCGCCAGCAAAGACATGCGCATCCGTACCGTGGTCGCCAACGACGATGTGGCCTCCGCCCCCAAGGCCGATATCGCCAAGCGGCGCGGCGTCGCCGGGGAGATCTTCATGTGGAAGATCGGCGGTGCGGCAGCGGCCCAGCATTACGACCTCGATGGCGTGATTCGCGTCGCCCAGAAAACCGTCGATCACTGCCGCTCAATTGGCATCGGCCTCACCCCGTGCACCATTGCGGCGGTGGGCAAGCCAAACTTCCAGATCCCCGACGGCCAGATGGAACTGGGCATCGGCCATCACGGCGAACCGGGCATTGAAGTTGTGCCCATCGAGCCCGCCGCCGCCATGGCCGAACGCATGCTCGCACCGATCCTGGCTGACCGTGATTTCAGCCACGATGACAGCGTGGTGGTGCTGGTCTCGGGCCTGGGCGCCACACCGGTGATGGAGCTGTACATTTTTTACGCCGAGGTCGAGCGACAGCTCAAGGCCAAGGGCTTGAAGATTCACCGTTGCTACGTGGGCAATTACTTCACCTCCCTGGAGATGATGGGCGTCACCCTCACCCTGCTCGGCCTCGACGCCGAGCTGAAAACCTTGATCGACCAACCGTGCCGCTCCATCGGCATGACCCAGGCGGAGTGAACCATGAGCCAGCATTTTTCCACCCGCGACGGCAGCGCTATCGTCGCCGACCTGGTCAGCGTGATCGTGGCCAACCGTGAATACCTCAGCGAAGTCGACGGCGCGATTGGCGACGGCGACCACGGCATCAATATGGCCAAGGGTTTCGCCCACTGCGGCCGCATGATCGAAGGCCGCCAACTGACATTGGCCCAAGCCCTGGATGAGCTGACCCTGAGCCTGATGGAAGGCATCGGCGGCTCCATGGGGCCGTTGTATGGCAGCCTGTTTATCGGCATGGCCGACGAAGTGCGCAGCAGCGAGGCTATCGACGCCGCCACCTTTGCTCGTTTGCTGCGCGGCGGTTTGACCTCGCTGCAGGACATCACCGAAGCGGGCGTGGGTGACAAGTGTTTGATGGACACGCTGATCCCGGCGGTTGAAGCCTTCGAACGTGCGCAGGCACAAGGCGCGGGTTTCAGCGCTGCGCTGGAGGCGATGAAAGCCGCCGCGTCCCAAGGCCGCGATTCAACCAAAGACCTGGTGGCCAAAATCGGCCGGGCCAGCCGTTTGGGCGAGCGCTCCCTCGGCGTACTGGATGCCGGCGCCGTGTCGTGCTGCCTGATCCTCACGCGCCTGGCGGACTCGGTGCAGCCGCGACTGAGCGTTTGACTTGTTGGATATACCGCGCCACTGCCGGCGCTTGCTCAAAGCGCCGGTAAATCAACGACTGCCAGGACGCCGCCTCGCAGCCATGGAGAGTGCGGTAGACCACGCCCGGCAAGCTCACATGCCCGACCATCGACGCCGGCACCACCGCCACGCCCTGCCCTAGCGACACCAACGCCACCACCGCGACCAAGCCGCCCGGTTGCGGCCCGAGACGCGGCGCATAACCACCCTGCGCCGCGACGTGCAACGTGCCGCTGATTTGCTCCGGCAAGATAAAGGTTTCGTTTTGCAGGTGTTCACAACCAATCGCCTTGAGCCTCAGCAGCCAGGAATCCTGCGGCAGCGCCAGCACGAAACCTTCACTGTCGAGGCGCACCGCCTCTACCCCATCGGGCAGCGTCATTGGCGAGCGGATGTAGCCGATGTCATAGCGCCCGTCTGCCACCGCCGTCGGCAATGTGGCCATCGCGCATTCGCGCACATTCACGCTCACCTCCGGAAACGCCTGGCTGAACGCCTGCATTTGCCGCTGCAGCAGCCCGGTGTATACCGCCGAGGCCACGTAGCCCAGTTCGACATGCCCGATCTCCCCACGGCCGGCGCGCTGGGCGCTGCGCTGGGCAAACTCGAACTGGCGCACCGTGGCTTGCGCCTCGGTCAGTAACGCCGCGCCCGCTTCGGTGAGGCTGACTTCGCGCTGCTGACGGATAAACAGACGCGTGCCCAACGCAGTTTCCATGTCCTGGATCTGACGGCTCAAGGTGGGCGGCGCGATACCCAATTGCTCGGCGGCGCGGGTGAAGTTGCGCTGGCGGGCGACCGCCAGGAAGTAGCGGAAATGGCGGATTTCCATCGCAGGATTAGCTCAAAGGTAATGAAGTGCTTCAGCCCAGCTAACAACGCAAGCAAGTGCCAGGGATAAGCTCACGAAACATCAACACTAGAGAGCCCTTGCGATGTACGTCAACTGTCTTTTCTGTATTGCCTGTAAGGTAATTCAGCCATGAACCGGGTCAGCCCACGCTTGACGCTGCTCACCGCTTGCGGCGTTTGCTCGCTGATCGTGCTCGACACTAATATCGTCGCCGTGACGCTACCGAGCATCGCGCGCGACCTGGGCGCCAACTTCGCCGATATCGAGTGGGTGGTCAGCGCCTATATGCTCGCGTTCGCCGCACTGCTGTTACCGGCGGGCAGCATCGCCGACCGCTTTGGGCGCAAGAAGACCCTGGTCTGGGGCTTGAGCGTTTTCATCCTGGCGTCCATCGGTTGTGGCGTCGCGCCGAATGCAGTGTTTCTGGACATTGCCCGCGCCGTCAAAGGCGTCGGCGCAGCCTTACTGCTGACTTCGGCCCTGGCCGCCATCGGCCATACCTTTCACGATGACATGGAGCGTGCCAAAGCCTGGGCGTTCTGGGGCGCGTGCATGGGCGTGGCAATGACCGCCGCGCCGACATTGGGCGGGCTGATTACCCAATACCTGGGCTGGCGTTGGATTTTCTACCTCAACCTGCCCGTCGGCCTGGGCTTGATGGCGCTGGTGCTGCGTGCGATTCCAGAGTCCCGCGATACCCAGTCAGCACGCCTTGATCCGTGGGGCAGCCTGGCATTCAGTGCCAGCCTGTTGTGCCTGATCTGGGGGCTGATCGAGGCCAACCGCATCGGTTGGGACAGCCCGTTAACCTCTGCGCGCCTGATCGGCGGGGCTGTGTTGCTGGGGGTGTTTGTGCTGGTCGAACGCGCGCAACAACGGCCCATGGTCGACCTGCAACTGTTGCGATACCCACGGTTTATCGGCGCCTTGCTCGGGATGTTCGCCTATGCCGGCTGCGCCCAGGTGATGATGACGTTGCTGCCGTTCTACCTGCAAAACGGCCTGGGCTTCTCGGCCATTGCTTCGGGCCTGGGCATGTTGCCGTTTGCCCTGACTATGCTGATTTGCCCACGCATCGGTGCACGCCTGGCGGTGCGCTTTGCGCCCGCGACGATAATGGCCGCGGGGTTGACCCTGGTCGGCGGCGGCAACCTGTTGAGCGCCTGGGCGGTCAATGTTGGCGGCTACCTGCCCTTCGCGTTGGCGATTGCCGTCACGGGCGCCGGGGCCGGCCTACTCAATGGCGATACGCAGAAAAACATCATGGCCTGCGTACCACGCGACCGGGCGGGGATGGCGTCAGGCATCAGCACCACCATGCGCTTCAGCGCAATCATGTTGGCCATTGGTGTGTATGGGGCATTACTGAGCAGCCACAGTGAGCAGTTGCTGCGCGCGCGTATCGACACACAATGGCAGGCCCAGGCGGCGGGTATCGCTTCGCGGGTCGTGGCCGGGGATATGCCGGCGGCGATGGGCTTGTTGCCGCAGGCGGCACGGGAAGTAACTCAGCCGCTGGCGCGGCAGGCATTTGTGGGCGGGTTCAGCACGGTGTTGTGGGTGGCGGGATTGTTGGGGCTGCTGGGGGCGTTGGTGGTGGGGATGTTGATGCGAAAACCAATTCCCTCAGTACAACAACAGTCTTCCAGACTGACTCAGAACTAAATGTGGGAGCGGGCTTGCCCGCGATGGCGGCGGGTCAGTCGGTAGATGTATCGACTGGGACATCGCTATCGCGGGCAAGCCCGCTCCCACATTGGGATCGGCTACATTCTGGACTTACCAGAAGCGCTGCTGGGTCAACCGGCTCCACCACGTCAACAGCACACGGTCTACCGAGCCACTGGCCGCCAAGCCGACCCGCTCCTGCAGGCTTTTACGCTCGGCATAGTGCAGGTGGAACACCTCGGCGGTCTTGGCCTTGGTGGCCAGGTACTCGTCGCTGGTTTGCAGTTCGTCGACCAGTTGTTTGTCGAGGGCAGCAACACCCAGCCACACTTCACCGGTCGCGACGTCATCGATTGCCAGCTGTGGGCGATAGCGCGACACGAAGTTCTTGAACAACTGATGCGTGATATCCAGGTCTTCCTGGAATTTCTCGCGGCCCTTCTCGGTGTTTTCGCCAAACACGGTGAGGGTGCGTTTGTATTCACCGGCGGTCAGCACTTCGAAGTCGATGTCGTGCTTTTTCAGCAGGCGATTCACGTTAGGCAACTGCGCCACCACGCCAATGGAGCCGAGGATGGCGAACGGCGCGCTGATGATCTTCTCACCGATGCACGCCATCATATAGCCGCCGCTGGCCGCGACCTTGTCGATGCACACGGTCAACGGCACGCCGGCCTGACGGATACGCGCCAGTTGCGAAGAGGCCAAGCCGTAGCTGTGTACCATGCCGCCGCCGCTTTCGAGGCGCAGCACCACTTCGTCCTTGGGTGTGGCCAGGCTCAGCAGCGCGGTGATTTCATGGCGCAGGCTCTCGGTGGCCGAGGCCTTGATGTCGCCGTCAAAATCCAGCACGAACACCCGTGGCTTGGCCTCGGGTTTCTGCTTGCCTTTCTTCTTTTCGGTTTTGCTTTCGGACTTGCGCAGGGCCTTGAGCTGGTCCTTGTCGAGCAGGCTCGACTCCAGGCGCTCACGCAGGCCTTTATAGAAGTCATTGAGCTTGCTGACCTGCAATTGGCCGGCGGATTTGCGACGCCCCTTGCTGCGCAACGCCGCGAAGCTGATCAATACCACCAGAATAGCGACCACCAAAGTGACGGTCTTCGCCAGAAAACTCGCGTATTCGGCCAGAAAATCCATGTGACTCCTTACAAGTTGCAGTGCGCCGGGCGCGGATGGTCTCAGCATACCGATGGCACTGCCTTCGGACCAGTGCTCAAACCGCCAGCAGCGGCCCTCTAACGCGCTTTTAAAACAAGCGTATGTTTTTTCATTGACAGCTCGCGGGCATCCTCATAACCTCGCCAGACTTTCAACGTACCGGGAAAACGGACGTGGGCAGCATTTATTTGATTCGACATGGCCAGGCCTCCTTCGGTGCAGACGACTATGACGTCCTGTCGCCCGTCGGCGTGGAACAAGCGCAAGTGCTCGGTCGCCACCTGGCGGACCTGGGCATTACGTTTGACCGCTGTGTCTCGGGTGACCTGCGTCGCCAGCAACACACCGCCACTGCCGCATTCGATCAATACAGCGCCCTCGGCCACCCCATTCCACCGCTGGAAATCGACACCGCCTTCAACGAATTCGACGGTGAAGCGATCATCCGCGCCCTGCTGCCTGACTTGCTCGCCAGCGAGCCCCACGCTGTGGACGTGCTGCGCAACGGCGCGCAGAACCGCAGCGAATTCCAACGCATCTTCGCACTGATCATCGAGCGCTGGCTGGCCGGCACCTATGATCCACCCGGGCTGGAGAGCTGGCTGGGGTTTGTCGAACGTGTACAAGGTGGCCTGCAACGCATTCTTGAAGCGGCCGATAACACGCACAAGATCGCCGTGTTTACCTCCGGCGGCACCATCACTGCCCTGCTCCACCTGATTACCCGGATGCCTGCCGCCCAGGCCTTCGAATTGAACTGGCAAATTGTTAACACTTCGCTCAACCACCTGAAATTCCGTGGTCGCGAGGTGGCACTGGCTTCCTTCAACAGTCATACCCACTTGCAACTGTTGAAGGCGCCGCAGCTCATCACTTTCCGATGAACTGTGGCCAACCGTGACCCCAAGGTCACTGGACTCACCATAAAAGGATCGAAACCATGACTGACGTAGCCAAAGCTGTAGAAGCAATGAAAGCCAAATTCAACCCAGCCGCTGCCGACGGCCTGGACCTGGTGTTCGGTTTCCGTATCGACGACACCCAGAACTTCTCGCTGGTGGTCAAGAACAACACCTGCGAACTGCTGGAAGGCGAAAACCCGGACGCCCAGGTGACCCTGGTGATGGACGGCGAAACCATGAAAGGCATCGTTGACGGTTCCACCGACGGCATGCAGGCCTTCATGGGCGGCAAACTGCGCACCGAAGGCGACATGATGCTGGCGATGAAGCTGAGCGACCTGTTCCCGGCTTGATTCAAGGGCAGCCTTGAATACCGATCCCGCCTTTGCCGGCGGGATTTTTTTACATTGCGAAAACTACCGAGCGTACACGGTCACTTCAGAAAGCGCTTATCCGCCCATAAAAATCAATGGATCTATCGCAAAAAATTTTGAATCACTAGTATTTCTGACAGTAGTCGTTGATCACTCATACCGGCACATTGAAACCCTCCGAAACTAAAGAGGGTAGTCAGCATGGAAAGCCAATCCGACGATTTTGGGAATGTGACGGTATCAATCAATCCTGAAGAGCAGGTCACTCTAACGACGCAAAATAACCTGACGATAACGACCAGGATCATTGCCTTGAGCGAAGACGGAACGTGCCTTGTCACCGATTCAGGAGAGAGCATTCAAATTGATCAGATCGCCGACATCTCACCGCCAGTGGCACTGCGTACAGCGAGATTTATCAGCGGAATAACCTTGGCTGCGGGCAGTCTTGCAACCACCGTCTCCGGCGGCAGCGTTAACAAGCCCCCTCCTCTGACGTTCACATACATCAATGGAATCAGAGTGCCACTCAAATAACGCTGCGTTGCTGCAGCTCTGTCAGGGGCTACTCTTGGGCTGCAGCAGCAACGCCACCAACGCACTCCAGCCAGTCTGGTGTGACGCGCCCAACCCACGCCCGGTTTCACCATGGAAATACTCATGGAACAACACCAGGTCACGGCTGGCCGGGTCCGCTTCCAGCTGCGCATAGCCTGCCATCGACGGCCGCAGCCCGTCTTCATTCCTTAGAAACAATCGGGTCAGACGCTGGCTCAGGCTGTCGGCGACCTCCTCCAGAGACGCCAGATAACCACTGCCGGTCGGGTACTCCACCGAGAAGTTGTCCGCGTAGTAGCGGTGAAATTCGCGCAACGATTCGATCAGCATGTAATTCACCGGCATCCACAATGGCCCGCGCCAATTGGAGTTGCCGCCATACAAGCGTGAGTCGGACTCGCCAGGCTGATAGCGCGCGCACAACGTGTCGCCGTTCATCTTCAGCGCCAGCGGCTGCTCGGCAAAGGCCTTGGACAAGGAGCGCACGCCAAAGGCCGACAAAAACTCCGTGTCATCGAGCATGCGCCGCAGCAAATCCTTGGTGCGCTCGCCGCGCAACAACGCCAGCAGCAGGCGATTGCCCTGCCCCGGTTCGTTCCAGCGCGACACCAGTTTGGCCAAATCCGGCCGGTGCTTCATGAACCCCAGCAGCCGTTCACGCAACCCCGCAAGGCCTTCATGTTCGCGCTGCTCCAGCACCAGCACGGCGAACAACGGCATCAGGCCGACGATGGAGCGCAGGCGCACCGGCTCGTTCTGGCCGTCGGGGCGGTGCAGCACGTCGTAGAAGAACTGGTCGTGCTCATCCCACAAGCCCTCGGCGCTGTCGTCAACGCGGTTGATCGCCCCGGCGATATACAGGAAATGCTCGAAAAACTTCACCGCGATATCGACGTAGACCCCATTGCGTTTGGCCAGCTCCAGACCGATGCGCATCAGGTCCAGTGCATAAGCGGCGACCCACGCCGTGCCGTCGGCCTGATCCAGCTGGTAGCCCGGCGGCAAGGCAGCGGAGCGGTCGAACAAGGCAATGTTGTCCAGGCCCAGGAACCCGCCCTGGAACAGGTTGCGGCCCTCGGCGTCTTTGCGGTTGACCCACCAGGAAAAATTCAGCAGCAACTTGTGGAAAATGCGCTCAAGGAAATCCATGTCGCCGACCCCGGTCAGCGCCTTGTCCTGCTGATACACCCGCCAACTGGCCCAGGCATGCACCGGCGGGTTGGCGTCGTCGAAACGCCATTCATACGCCGGCAGTTGACCATTGGGGTGCATAAAGCGGTCTTTCACCAACAGCAATAATTGTTGCTTGGCATACTCCGGATCAATCAGCGCCATCGCGACCGCCTGGAAGCCCTGGTCCCAGGAGGCGTACCACGGGTATTCCCAGGTGTCAGGCATGGAGAGAATGTCGAAGTTGGACAGGTGCCGCCAATGGGTATTGCGGATATGCAGGCGCTCGGGCGGCGGCGCAGGTTGGGCCGGGTCGCCGTCGAGCCACTGGTTTACGTCAAAATAGTACAGCTGTTTGGACCACAGTAAGCCGGCGAGCGCCTGGCGCTGTACGTTGCGCGCATCTTCATCGGTGATCCCCTGTTGCAGGGCCGCATAGAAGTCATCAGCCTCTTGCCGGCGAAGCTCAAACAGCTTGCGCGCGTTGACCGCAGGTGCGTCCGTGGGCGCAAACCGCAGGTACAGGGTTTTGCTCTCCAGGCCCGCCAGTTCAAGGCTGAAGCGCGCGGCGACTTTGGTGCCCGCGTCCCGGCGAATCGCCGACTGAACGCCGTCCACCAGGTAATCATTGATGCCATCCTTGAACGGCCCAGGCGCCGGCTGCCCATCCAATCGGGGAATATTGCTCTCGTTTTCGCAGAACAGCCACTCGAGCCCGTCCTGCCCCCAGGCGCTGAGACAGCGATCGGGCAGTTCATGATGGAAGGCCAGCACCTGCTCGCCGTCCAGCCGTAATTGCGGCTTGGGCGCGTCAACGGTCCAGCTCCAGTCATTGCGCGCCCACAACTGGGGCAGCACGTGCAGCTGCGTCGGCTGATCCGAACGGTTATGCACGGTGACCCGCATGAAAATATCGTCGGGATGGTGCTTGGCGTATTCGACGCTGATGTCGCAATAGCGGTTGTCTTCAAACACGCCGGTGTCGAGGATTTCGTACTCGGCATCTTCAAGCCCGCGGCGGGCGTTCTCGGCGATCAGGTCCGCATAAGGAAACGCGGCATGCGGGTATTTGTAGAGCATGCGCATATAGGCATGGCTCGGTACGCCATCGACGAAAAAGTACAGCTCCTTGACGTCTTCACCGTGGTTGCCCTCGGCGTTATTCAAACCGAACAGACGCTCCTTGATGATCGTGTCGCGCCCGTTCCAAAGCGCCAGGCCCAGGCACCAGCGTTGAGCCTTGTCGCTGAACCCGGCCAACCCGTCCTCACCCCAACGGTAGGCGCGGCTGCGGGCATGTTCATGGGGGAAGTAGGTCCAGGCATCGCCATCGGCGCTGTAGTCTTCGCGCACCGTGCCCCATTGGCGTTCACTCAAGTAAGGGCCCCAGTCGCGCCAACGTTCGGGCGCTTCGGTTGCCAGGCGCTGGCCTTCAATCGTTGCGAGGATGTTGGTTGCAGGCGTGGCCGTCATCGGGTCCTCCATCACTGACACAGTGAGGGGCAGTGTAGAACCGCTCCACGCCCGGATGCACATGAAGTCTTATCCACCCGCGCAAAAAAAGAGGCCGCTGATTAGGCGGCCTCTTTTTTCGGCGCTGCAAAAGCGCGCGCGTTCTTAGAAGATCGCGTAGGTATAGTTGAAGATCAGACGCGTTTGGTCCTGGTCCGCCGTGCCGGTGTTATGCCCTTTGTAGGTACCGGTACGGAAGGTGGTACCAAAGCCTTTGAGCGGGCCTTCCTGCACAACGTAGTCCAGGCGGAAGTCGGTTTCGTTTTCTTTCTGGTCAGCGCCGCCGGCGACTTTGGACTTGATGCCCGTGCCGTCCAGATAAGCCACGGACGCTTTCAGGCCAGGTACGAAGGCCTTGAAGTCATAGGAGTACTGACCAAAATTGACCTGCTCGCCCGCACGGGAGAACTGGCCCACCACCGCATCGGTAAACAGGTAGAAGTCGCTGCCGCCCGCGCCCTGTGCGTTTGGATCGGCGATGCTGCCCTGGTTGACCCAGACGAAGCCGCCGTCGTCGCTGACGCCGATGTGGCCAAGCATCAGGCTGCTGCCGCCCAACTGGTAGGTGAACGCGGCGCTGTAGGTTTTGTTATCCACTTCGCCAGCGTGTTTGGCGTAGCCACCGTTGTTGTTGAACTGGTATCCGGCCTCACCGTTTTTGCCATCGCTGCTGCTGTCGAAGTAACGCAGGTCAGTCTTGAACGACTGGTCGTTGCCCAGCGGCAGAACGTGAACCAGGCCGAAGTAGTTCTGTTTGTAGAAGTCCTGCAGGTTGGCGTAGTAGTACTGCAACGTCAGGTTTTTCGCGATGGCGTTGTCAGACGAGCCGAACGGTTTGTAGTCCACACCGCCGAACTTGAAGCTGTCGCTGTCGCGGGTACCGCCAGCGACGCTCAACCCGGTGGAGTTACTGGAAGCACGGCCTTCGGCCTTGTTCAGCTCACCACCGGTAAAGGTCACGTTAGGAATGTCACTGGACGTGAGGATGCCGCCGTCAAAAGTCTGCGGTGCAACACGGCTGTCGTTGGAGACCAGGATAGGCAGCACCGGGGCCAAGGCACCGCCGACGTGCAACTCTGTCTGGGAAATGCGGAATTTCACGTTACCCGCAGCACGGCCGAAACTGTCGGCAGGCTCGGTGCCGTTGTTTTTGGTCGGGAAGAAGCTGTTGCCGTTTCCGGACAGGCCTGGGCCTGCAGCGTGGCCATCGCCACCGTCCAGGCGCAGGGCACCGAAAGCCATCACATCGAAACCGACGCCAAGGGTGCCTTGGGTGTAGCCGGATTTGTAGTCGAAGCGCAGCAATGTCGCGGCTTCGCGCAGATCGTTGCTGGTCCCCGAACGGTTGTCCGCACTGTAGTACATCGTCCGCGAACTGACCGCTGCGTGGCTGTCTTCAAGAAAGCCACTGTGCCCCGTGCCTGTGCCCAGTGCGCCGAGCCCGAAATCGTCCGCGCAAGCCTGTTGCGCGAGCAGTGCAGCGGTGATGGATAACGCCAGTGTAGAAATTTTCATGTGTCGCAGCCCCTAAACATTTTTTTATGTGCGTTGTGTGCAAACGGCGTTTTCATCCCTACAAACGTGACGATTGTTTCATGAGGACCGGGGCGCGCCTCGTGAAGAATTTGTTAGGAAAACCGCCGAAAAATGAAATTTTTCAGCCGTGCATTTTTGTCATATTCGCGTCATATCATTCATTTGCAGAATGAAGTCCTGAGGATTCTTCGTTTGCAAGCCAAGCGCCAGCCCAACAAAATCCTGAAAAATGCCAAGCCTCCTTTACAGTGTTCAGGAATTTTTCTATGCCAAGCGCCGCCTATGTCAGCCCTGACGAAATACGCAAAGACTTCTCCAGGGCCATGTCCGACATGTACCGAGATGAAGTTCCACTGTATGGCGCGCTGATGGCGCTGGTAGCAGAGACCAATGCGCAGGTATTGGACAGTGACTCACGCTTGGCCGGGCAGTTGCGACGCACGGGCGAAATTGCTCGCCTGGACATGGAACGTCACGGCGCCATTCGCCTGGGCACTGCCCTTGAGCTGGCGACCATCAGCCGCCTGTTTGCGGTGATGGGCATGCAACCGGTGGGCTATTACGACCTGACCCCGGCCGGCGTGCCCGTGCACTCCACCGCTTTTCGCGCGGTGCATGAACGTGCGTTGCAGGCCAGCCCGTTCCGGGTGTTTACCTCACTGTTACGCCTGGAACTGATCGAAAACCTCGAACTGCGCGCCTTCGCCGAAAGCGCCCTAGCCAAGCGCTCGATCTTCACCCCCGGGGCGCTGGCGCTGATCGAACAAGCAGAACGCGACGGCGGCCTGAGCGCCGCGGATGCCGCGGCATTTATCCAGCAGGCCCTGGAAACCTTTCGCTGGCACCACACCGCCACCGTCACGGGCGCGCAGTACCAGCAATTGAGCGACCAGCATCGCTTGGTCGCCGACGTGGTGGCGTTCAAAGGCCCACACATCAACCACCTGACACCGCGCACCCTGGACATCGACCACGTGCAGGCCGCCATGCCGGGCAAAGGCATCACCCCCAAGGCAGTGATCGAAGGCCCGCCACGCCGCGAGTGCCCGATCCTGCTGCGCCAGACCAGCTTCAAGGCCCTCGACGAGCCCATCGCCTTCACCGACGCCCAAGGCAGCCACAGCGCACGCTTCGGCGAAATTGAACAGCGCGGTGTGGCACTGACCCCCAAAGGCCGCGCCCTGTACGACCAACTGCTGAACGCGGCGCGCGACGAACTGGGCGCGTTGCCGAATGAGGGCAACGCGGCACGCTATGTGACGTTGATGGAGCAACACTTCCAGGCCTTCCCCGATAACCACGCGCAAATGCGTGAACAGGGCCTCGCGTACTTCCGCTACTTCGCCACTGCACAAGGCTTGGCGGCACGCGGCCAGGCCGACCAACCGCGAACGCTGGAGGCGTTGATTGCTGCCGGGCACGTGGATGTCGAGCCGTTGGTGTATGAAGACTTTCTGCCGGTGAGTGCGGCGGGGATCTTCCAGTCGAACCTGGGCGATGCCGCGCAAAGTCACTATGCAGCCACATCGAATCAGGCTGAGTTCGAAACGGCACTGGGCCGCCAGACGATTGATGAATTGAAGCTGTATGGCGAGACGCAGCAACGCTCGATGGATGAATGCATGCAAGCGCTGGGGGTATGAGGCCGGTGTGAAACAGGTTGCCCACCCGGCTCAGCAGCGCAATCCTTGCGCCGCAACAGTCCCCAGAGCCGGGTGGACGGCGGGCATCATAGTCAGTGAAGCGCCGCCTGTCCCTCAGACAATTCTGAACAAATATTACCGCCCCGATGTAGGAGCGAGTTGCAGCACAATCTTGTCTTTGACCAACAGGCGTTTCTTCTTCAGTTTCTCCAGTTCGTCGTCCGCTCCGCCTGACGACTCGAAAACGAGTACCTCCTTGTCGGCGGCATCGTATTGTTCGAGCAGCGAATTCAAGCGGTCATCGCTCCTCCTGCGTTCGTGAACAACTTCCTTGCTCAAACCCAAATCCTGATACAGGTCGTGTTTCACTGGCATGGAGTACCTCCGCAAGTTGATCAATGGCCTACCCTGTTGAAGCTAGCCCATTCCAAGGGGTCTTGTCATGTCTTGGGTCAATGCCTCCCCGTTCGTCGCAACGCGACCGATGGGATCAAACCTTTGCCACCCCCTGCCCTCCACTGTAGATCGCCACCTGAGGGAGAACGGTTTCATGACTCATGCTGCCACTGCTGTCGACACCCACTGCATCAACACCATTCGCACCCTGGCCATGGACGCTGTGCAGAAGGCCAACTCCGGCCACCCCGGCACGCCCATGGGCCTGGCGCCGGTGGGGTACACGCTGTGGAGTCGGTTCCTGCGCTATCACCCGCACCATCCCGACTGGCCCAACCGCGATCGGTTTGTCTTGTCGGTGGGGCATGCGTCGATGCTCCTGTATTCGCTGCTGCACCTGGCCGGCGTGGTCGAGATTGATGCCCACGGCAAACGCTCGGGCCAACCGGCGATCAGCCTGGACGATATCAAGCAGTTCCGGCAGATGAGCTCCAAGACCCCGGGCCACCCCGAATACCGCATGACCACCGGGGTAGAAACCACCACGGGCCCGCTCGGCCAGGGTTGCGCCAACAGCGTGGGCATGGCCATGGCCGAGCGCTGGCTGGGCAAGCGTTTCAACCGCGATGACAACGTGCTGTTCGATTACAACGTCTACACCCTGTGCGGTGACGGCGACATGATGGAAGGCATCAGCAGCGAAGCCGCGTCCATTGCCGGGCATTTGAAGCTGGATAACCTCTGCTGGATCTACGACAACAACACCATCAGCATCGAGGGCCACACCGAGCTGGCGTTCAGTGAAGACGTGACCAAGCGCTTCCAGGCCTATGGCTGGCATACCCTGCATGTCACCGATGCCAATGACCTGCAGGCCTTGAGCGCCGCACTGGAGACCTTCAAGACCAACACCGGCGCGCCGACCCTGATTGTGGTCGACAGTGTGATCGGCTACGGCTCGCCCCACAAACACAACACCGCCGCCGCCCACGGCGAACCGTTGGGCGCTGAGGAAATCCGCCTGACCAAAGCCGCTTACGGCTGGCCGCAGGATTCCAGCTTCCTGGTGCCCGATGAAACCCGCACGGTGCTGCGCGATGCGCTGCTGGAGCGCAGCCAGCCGCTGTATGAAGAATGGAACCGGCACTTGTCGCAGTTGGCACAGTACGAGCCTGAACTGGCGGATGAGTTGAGCCGCATGCGCGCCGGCGAAATGCCGGAGCATTGGCAGGATCAGTTGCCCACCTTCAACACCGACGCCAAAGGCGTGGCCAGCCGTGCCGCCGGTGGCGAGGTGCTCAATGCCTTTGCCGAGCAAATCCCCTGGCTGCTGGGCGGCTCGGCGGATCTGTCACCGTCGACCAAGACCAACCTCACCTTCGACGGGGCCGGGCGTTTCAGTGCTGACGACTACAGCGGGCGCAACCTGCACTTTGGCATCCGCGAGCACGCCATGGGCGCCATCGCCAATGGCATGGCGCTGTCGTACCTGCGCCCGTATACCTCGACGTTCCTGGTGTTCAGCGACTACATGAAACCGCCCATCCGCCTCGCGGCGATCATGGAGTTGCCGGTGGTGTTCGTGTTTACCCATGACTCGATTGGTGTGGGTGAGGATGGGCCGACGCACCAACCCATCGAGCACCTGACTCAACTGCGTGCTACGCCGGGGCTGCTGACACTGCGCCCGGGCGATGCCAATGAAACCCTGGAACTGTGGAAAGTCGCCCTGGCGCAAACCCATCGGCCAAGTTGCATCGTGCTGTCACGCCAGGCGTTGCCGACGCTGGACCGTACCCAGTATGCGGCCGCCTCCGGTGCCGCCAAAGGCGCCTACGTGTTGGCCGGCGCTGACAAACCTGAAGTGCTGCTGTTGGCGACGGGCAGTGAAGTCAGCCTCGCAGTGGCAGCGTACGAACAGCTGACAGCCGAAGGGATTGCCGCACAGGTGGTCTCGATGCCGAGCTGGGAGCTGTTTGAGGAACAGGACGCGGCTTACCGCGACAGCGTGTTGCCGCCAGCCGTCAAGGCGCGGGTGGTGGTGGAACAGGCGGGCCCCTTGGGTTGGGACCGCTATGTCGGCCAGACGGGCGCCAAAGTAGTGATGAACAGCTTTGGCGCGTCGGCGCCACTGGCCAAGTTGCAGGAGAAGTTTGGGTTTACCCCTGAAAACGTGGTGAAGCTGGCCAAGCAACAGCTGGCTGAACACGGGTAATCCGCTGGGAGCGGGCTTGCTCGCGAATGCGCGAGCAAGCCCGCTCCCACTGTTGATCGGCGTTGATGCTCAGGGCAGCTCTCGTGCCAGAAACGGCGCGGTCCGGCTGGCCTTGCTTTTCGCCACTTTTTGCGGCGTGCCACAGGCCACCACCTTGCCGCCCAAATCCCCGGCCCCTGGTCCGATATCAATCACCCAGTCACTCTGGGCGACCACGCGCATTTCGTGTTCCACCACCACTACCGTGTGCCCCGCGTCCACCAGTTGATTGAGCTGGCTGAGCAAGCGGTCCACATCCCGTGGGTGCAAGCCGGTCGTCGGCTCATCCAGCACGTACAGGGTGGCGCCCCGCGCGTTGCGCTGTAATTCGGTGGCGAGCTTGATCCGCTGCGCCTCGCCGCCGGACAGTTCGGTCGCCGGCTGGCCCAGGCGCAAATACCCCAGGCCGATATCGCGCAGCACCTGCAACGAACGCAACACAGCGGGCTGTTCGGCAAACACTTCCACCGCCTGCTCCACCGTCAGCCCCAGCACCTGGGCGATGCTCAGGCCTTGCCAGGTGACCGCCAATGTCTCGGGGTTATAGCGCGCACCGTGGCAGGTCGGGCATGGCGCATACACGCTGGGCATGAACAGCAATTCAACACTGACAAACCCTTCCCCCTCGCAATTGGGGCAGCGCCCCTTGGCGACGTTGAAGGAGAACTGCCCGGCGTCATAGTGACGTTTCTTCGCCGCGGGTGTGGCAGCGAAGAGTTTGCGCACGTTGTCGAACAGCCCGGTGTAGGTCGCGAGGTTGGAGCGCGGCGTGCGGCCGATGGGTTTCTGGTCCACCTGCACCAGACGGCGGATATGCTCCAGCCCACTGCTGATCCGCCCGCCACTGCTTTGCGGGGCGGCGTCTTCCAGGCTCGGTTCTTCGTCGCTTTGCAGCACACGGCCCAGGCCGGTGCCCACCAGTTCCAGCAGCGCCTGGCTGACCAGGCTGGATTTACCCGAGCCGGAGATACCGGTCACCGAGGTAAAGCAGCCCAGCGCAAAGTCCACACGCAAGTCATTGAGATTATTGCGCGTCACGCCTTCGAGCTTCAGCCAGCCAGTGGGCTCACGTCGCGCCGGCGGCGATGGGCGCCGCTCAGCGAACAAATACTCGCGCGTCTGCGACGCCTGCACATCCGCCAAACCGGCTGGCGGCCCACTGTAGAGAATTTGCCCGCCGTGCTCACCGGCCGCCGGCCCGACGTCGATCAGCCAGTCGGCGCGGCGCATGGTTTCCAGGTCATGCTCGACCACAAATAATGAATTGCCTGCGGCTTTCAATCGATCAAGCGCGGTGAACAGGGCCTCACCATCGGCCGGGTGCAGGCCTGCGGACGGCTCATCCAGTACGTAAATCACCCCGAACAGCTGCGAGCCCAATTGCGTCGCCAGGCGCAGGCGCTGCAACTCCCCGGAGGACAACGTCGGCGTGCTGCGCTCCAGGGACAAATAGCCCAGGCCCAACTCGGTCAGCGTGCTGACGCGCTCAAGCAGATCCTGGGCAATACGCTGGGCAGCGAGGCGCTTTTCCACCGACAGTTTCATGCTGTCCTGCCCCGCCGCCACCGGACGCAACAACTCGGCCAGTTGCGCCAATGACAGCTGCGACAACTCACCGATATCCACCCCGGCAAACGTCACCGACAGCGCCGCCTGGTTCAAGCGCTTGCCCTCACACGTCGGGCAGGCGCTGCCCTGCATGAATTGCGAGACGCGCTTTTTCATCAGCGCACTTTGGGTATGGGTGAAGGTGTGCAGGATATAGCGCCGCGCGCCACTGAACGTGCCCTGGTAGCTCGGCTCCAACTTGCGTTTCAACGCATCGCGGGTCTGCTCGGGGGTGAAGCCTGCGTACACCGGTACGGTCGGGGTTTCCTCGGTGAAGAGGATCCAGTCACGCTGCTTTTTCGGCAGGTCGCGCCAGGGGATATCCACGTCATACCCGAGGGTCACGAGGATGTCGCGCAGGTTCTGCCCTTGCCATGCCAACGGCCAGGACGCCACCGCACGTTGGCGAATGGTCAAGGAAGGGTCGGGCACCATCAGCGCCTCGGTCACTTCATACACACGACCCAAGCCATGGCATTGCGGGCAGGCCCCTTGGGGCAGGTTCGGCGAAAAGTCCTCGGCATACAGCATCGCCTGCCCCGGCGGGTAGCTGCCGGCACGCGAGTACAGCATGCGAATCAGGCTCGACAAGGTGGTGACGCTGCCCACCGAAGAACGCGCACTGGGCGTACCGCGCTGCTGTTGCAGGGCCACGGCCGGGGGCAGGCCTTCGATGGAGTCCACATCGGGCACGCCCACCTGGTCGATCAGGCGCCGTGCATAGGGTGCCACCGATTCGAAATAGCGGCGCTGGGCTTCGGCATACACCGTCGAAAATGCCAGGGACGATTTGCCGGAACCGGAGACACCGGTGAACACCACGAGGGCATCCCGGGGAATGTCCACGTCAACGTTACGCAAGTTATGTTCGCGGGCACCGCGCACGCGGACAAACCCGAGGTGGTGTGCCGTGATCGGGGGGATGTTGCGTTGTGAAGTCATGGGCAACCTTGTCTTGCGGTGAGCACGCTGTGCACCCTCTGTGTCAGCGCTTCGGGGCTGTAGGGTTTGCTCAGCAGATGAATGTCGGGGCTTAACAGGTGATTGGTGGAAAGCATGTCGCGGGTGTGGCCGGAGGTGAACAGCACCGCGACAGGTGGCTGCTGCACGCGCGCCCAGTCGGCCAGGTCGGTACTTTTGACCCGACCCGGCATCACCACGTCGGTAAAGATCAGGTCCGGCTGCACCCCGTTTTGCAAGGCTTGCATCGCGCGGTCACCGTCCTCGGCCGTGAGTACGGTGTAGCCCGATTGCTCCAGCAGCTCGACAACGGTCAAGCGTACGCCCTCATTGTCTTCAACCACCAGAATGGTTTCCTGACCACCGCTGTGGGGCGCCAGCTCGCTGTGCTCGTCGAAACATTCCGGTTCCAGGCTACGCGGAAAATACATCTGTACCACCGAACCGCTGCCCTCCTCGCTCCACACCTCCACATGCCCGCCACTTTGCCGCACAAAGCCGAACACCATGCTCAGGCCCAGGCCGGTGCCGTGGCCTTCACGCTTGGTGGTAAAAAACGGCTCGAAGGCGCGCTTGAGCACCTCCGACGTCATACCGACGCCCGTGTCGGTCACCGCCAGACGCACGTATTCACCCGGCTTGATACTTTTACCGATGCAATCGCCAGGGTTGAGAATGATGTTTTCGCCGTTGATGCGAATCACGCCCTCGCCTTTCATGGCATCCCGGGCATTGATTGCCAGGTTGAGCAGCGCGTTTTCCAGTTGATTGCGGTCGACATTGATGCACCAGGAATCCTGAGGCAGTTGCACGTCGATATGAATGGTTTCGCCCAGTGCCCGTTGCAGCAGTTCACCCAACCCAGCATAGATGCGTTGGGGGTTGTACACCGCCGGCGACAACGGTTGGCGCCGGGCAAAAGCCAGCAGCTGCGATGATAATTTGGCCCCACGCTCCACCGCGGCAATGGCCGCTGAGACACGCCGCTGCACCTGGGCATTGTCCGGTTCATGCCGGGCCAGCAAGTGCAAGTTGCCGGCGATCACTTGCAGCAGGTTATTGAAGTCATGGGCCACGCCGCCAGTCAGGCCGCCGATGGCTTCGAGCTTTTGCGACTGGCGCAGCTGGTCTTCGGCGGCGGAACGCGCCTGCACTTCGGCGGCCACGCGCTGTTCGAGGTTGTGGGTCAGCTCCTGACGCAGACGCTCGGACTTCACGTGCTCAGTGGTCTCGGTCACGATCACCAGGACCCCGGCCGGTTGCTGGTTATCATCGGCCACGGGACTGTAGGTCAGGTCCATCCAGACTTCTTCCGGCATACCGTTACGCAGCAACTCCAACGGAAAGTCGCGGTACGACAAGGTGCCACCCGCCAGGCACGTGTCGAGTACATTGCGGTTGAAATCAGCGACTTCCGGCCAGCCCAGTTCCACAGGTGTGCCCAACAGGTACGGGTGCCGGCCACCGGCAAACACCGAATAACTGTCGTTGTAAATCATGTACCCCAACGGCCCCCAGAGCATCACCATCGGCATGGGCGATGCCAGCAGCATCTGTACGGCGCAGCTCAAGCTATGGGGCCACGCGTCAATGGGCCCCAACGCGGTGGATGACCAATCGAACGCGCGGATCCGCTGGGCCATTTCACCGCCCCAGCCTTCGCAGCCATGGGTATTGGACAAAAAATGCATCGGTTGGCTCTTGGCGAACAAAGGGGTGGGTAAGTGGCACAGTTCCACTGATAAAAGCTTGGAGCCTGGCGGCAATAAATCGTTTCATTGCATATAGCTTATCCATGGAGACATGGGCAACTAGTGAAAATCCCGACTGCGCACATTGATCCCTTCCAGCAACGCTGTCAGGTCAGTCAAACGCCCGGCGATCAGGTGCCGTACTTCGCCCACCGCCTCCCAGCGCCCGTCGACTTTCAGCAGCCGCGAACCGACCAGGGCCTGACGCTGACGCTCAGCCAGGTCGCGCCAGACGACCACATTGAGGTTGCCGAACTCATCCTCCAGAGTGACAAAGGTGACGCCACTGGCGGTGCCTGGGCGTTGCCGGCCGGTGACCAAGCCGGCAACGCTGACATTGCGCCCATGCGCCACCGCCATCAACTCCACGGAGCTGCGACAGCGCCGCTTACGCAGTTCATCGCGCAACAACGCCAACGGGTGCGGGCCAAGGGTAGTACCGAGTGTAGCGTAGTCAGCCTGCAGGTCTTCGCCGACCGTGGGGGCCGGCAGCGCCACCGTCGCCTCGTCAGGACTGGGCAGGCAGGCAAACAGCCCGAGTTGCTTGTGCACGCCAGCGACCTCCCAGCGCGCGGCGTGCCGATTACCGGCCAACGCGCGCAACGCACCGGCATCGGCCAGCAACGCTTGGGCCCGGGCATCCAGCCCGGCACGCGCGTCCAGGTCGGCGATGTCGCTGAAGGCCCGGTGTTGGCGCGCCCCTTCGATACGTCGCCCGTCCTCTTCGCGAAACCCCGCGATCATGCGCAAGCCCATGCGAATCGCCGGTTGCTGACCGTCGATGGGCTCCAGGCTGCAATCCCAGTCACTGGCCAGCACATCCACCGGGCGCACCTGCAACCGATGGCGCCGCGCGTCCTGCAGGATCTGGTCCGGGCTGTAGAAGCCCATGGGCCAGCTGTTGATCAACGCACAGGCGAAGGCCGCCGGCTCATGGCATTTGAGCCAGCAACTGGCATAGGTCAACAAGGCGAAACTGGCCGCGTGGGACTCGGGAAAACCATAGCTGCCAAAGCCTTTGATCTGCTCGAAGATCTGCGCGGCAAAGGCCTCGCTGTAGCCGTTTTTCAACATGCCGGTGCGCAGGCGTTCCTGATGCGGTGCAAGCCCGCCATGGCGTTTCCAGGCGGCCATCGAGCGCCGCAACTGGTCGGCCTCGCCGGGGCCGTAGTCGGCGGCCACCATGGCGATTTGCATCACCTGTTCCTGAAACAGCGGCACGCCCAAGGTGCGCTCCAGCACCGCCTTGAGCTGCGGGGAAGGATAGGTGGTGGGCTCTTCCTTGTTTCGCCGACGCAGATACGGATGCACCATGCCACCCTGGATCGGCCCGGGTCGTACGATGGCGACCTCAATCACCAGGTCGTAGAAGGTTTGCGGGCGCAGCCTCGGCAACATCGACATCTGCGCCCGCGACTCGATCTGGAACACGCCGATGGTGTCGGCCTTGCTGATCATCGCGTAGGTGGCGGCATCTTCCTTGGGGATGTCCGCCAGTGACAGGTTCAGGTTGCGATGGCGACGCAGCAAATCGAAGCAGCGGCGGATCGCGCTGAGCATGCCCAGCGCCAGGATATCCACCTTGAGCAGGCCGACGGCGTCGAGGTCGTCCTTGTCCCACTGGATGATGGTGCGCTCGGCCATGGCGGCGTTTTCCACCGGCACCAGAGTGTCCAGCGGGTATTCGGAAATCACAAAACCGCCGGGGTGCTGGGACAGGTGCCGAGGGAAGCCGATCAATTGCTGGGTCAGCGTAAGCACCCGGCGCAGGATCGGGCTTTGCGGGTCGAAGCCACCTTCACGCAGGCGTTCAAGGGGCGGCGCATCTTCGCTCCAGCGCCCGCAGCACTCGGCCAGGGCATTGATCTGATCCGGCGGCAAGCCAAGGGCCTTGGCCACATCGCGCACCGCACCGGCCGCGTGGTAACAACTGACCACCGCCGTCAATGCCGCGCGGGTGCGGCCGTAGCGCTGGAACACGTACTGCAGCACTTCTTCGCGGCGTTCGTGTTCAAAATCGACATCGATATCCGGCGGCTCGTTGCGCTCCCTGGACAGGAAGCGCTCGAACAGCATGTTCATCAGGCTTGGGTTGATCTCGGTGATACCCAAGGCAAAACACACCGCCGAGTTGGCCGCCGAGCCCCGGCCCTGGCACAGGATCGAGCGGCTGCGGGCGAAGCGCACAATGTCATGCACCGTGAGGAAATAGCTTTCGTAGCCCAGCTCGCTGATCAACTCCAGTTCATGGTTGATCTGCTGCAAGGTCTTCGCATCGACGCCCTGCGGCCAACGCTGCGCGATGCCTTCTTCGGTCACGGCGCGCAACCAGGATTTTGCGTTATGCCCTTCGGGCACCAGCTCGCGCGGGTAGTGGTAGCGCAACTGGCTCAAGTCGAAGGTGCAGCGACGCGCGATGGCCAAGGTCTCGTCAAGCAAGGCTTGCGGGTACAACGCGGCCAGGGCCTCCAGGCTGCGCAAATGCCGCTCGCCATTGGGGTGTAAACGCGTACCGGCTTCGGCCACCGACACGTGATGCCGGATCGCGGTCATGGTGTCTTGCAGGGCGCGGCGGCCACGCGCATGCATGTGTACATCGCCGCACGCCACCGCCGGAATCTGCAGGCTGGCAGCCAGGTGCAAGCGCTGCTCCAGATGGCGCGTATCGTCCTGGCCGCAGTGCAGGTGCACCGCCAGCCACAGGCGCTCGGCGAAGGTGCGGCGCACCCATTGGATCGAGGCCTGGGTGTCGCTGTCTTCGGCCACCCACAGCGCCAGCAGGCCCGGCAGCGGTTGATCGAAGTCCTCTTGCAGCAGGCGATAGCGGCCTTTTTCGGCGCGGCGGCGAGCCACGGTAATCAAGCGGCACAGGTGCTGGTAGCCGGTCAGGTTTTCCACCAGCAACACCAGTTTCGGGCCGTTCTCGATGCGCATCTCGCTGCCGATGATCAACGGCAAGTCCACCGCCTTCGCCGCCTGCCAGGCACGCACGATGCCCGACAAGGTGCATTCGTCGGTGATCGCCAGGGCGCTGTAGCCCTGACGCCTGGCGCGCTCGAACAACTCCAGCGCACTCGAAGCGCCGCGCTGAAAACTGAAATTGGACAGGCAATGCAGCTCGGCGTAGCTCATGCAAACCAGCCTTGCAGCCACAGCCCATCGCTTTGCCCCACCGTGCGGTAGGCCCAGCCTTGCTGACCGGCGCGGGTCTGGATCAGGTAATAGTCGCGGCGGATATCGGCGCCATCCCACCAGCCCGATTCGATGCGTTCCGGGCCCATCAAAATCTGTACGCCGTGCTCGGCCAGCAAGGTCGGTTCGGGCAACAACCAACCGGGGCGTTGCACCTTGTTCAAGGTCGGGCACGCGCGGTTATCGGCGGCCGCTTGCCAGGCGCATTCAGGGCGGTGGTCGGCGTGAAAACGCAGGCCTTGCACCGCCTCGTCCCCCAGACGCGCACGCAGGCGTTCGCGCAGTTGCGCCCAGGGCAAGGTCTGTTGCGGGCGGTCGTCGAACAGGTCCTGGCGTTGCGGCACAAATACCGGCAAGTCCTGGGCCACCAAACGAAAGCCGCGTACCGGCGCGGTGACGTGCACCTGCTCCAGGCGCCCGCGGGCCAGCTCGAACAGCATCGCCGGTTCGCGTTCGGCGCTGAGCAGGCCGACCTTGATCACGCTGTCGGGCGCCTGGGCGTGTTCCAGGTGCAGGTCAAAGCGCTGCACGCCACTGTCACGCCCACACAGGAAGGCGGATAGGTCGCCCGTTAAACGACGCAAGGGGAACAGCAGCGCCTGGTGGGATTGCACATCGAAATTCAACTCGATGCGCACATCGAAGCGATCCGGCGGCTGATAGAACGCCAGGGCCAACGGCCGCTGCCCGCTCAGCGCATCCAGGTGCTTGAGCAACTCCGCGTCAAAGCGCCGTGCCAGGGTATGCCGAGGCAACGCCTGCACCTGGGCCAACGTACGCAGGCCCATGCGCGACAAAGCCGTGGCGGCTTGCGGGTCAAGGCCCGCGCGGTCGACAGGCAATGGCGCCAACGCCTGCATCAAGGCGTGATCATCGGCCACGGCCAGACCATCGTAGATATTCGCCAGCACCCGCGCCGCCGCCGGGTTGGGCGCCGCGACGATACGGTGGCGAAACCCCAGTTCGGTCAGCTCCTGGCGCAAACGCGCCTCAAGCTGCGGCCACGGCCCGAACAAGCCAAGGCTCGATTCGATCTCGAACAGCAAGGCGCGCGGGTAATACACGCTGACCTGGGAACTGAAACGGTAGGCCCAGGCCGCGAGAAACTGCTGCCAACGCTCGATCTCTGCGGGGTCGTATTCGGCGCAGGCAAAGGTCTTGGCCAGGGCATGCGCCGCCGTCAGGGATTGGCCGGGGCGTAACCCCAAGGCGCGCGCGGCGTCATTGACGGTTTGCAACACACGACGCTGCGGCGTACCGGCCAGCAGCGCCAGCGGTTGGTCGGGGTCGGGATGCAGACGCTGCACCCCGTCCAGCGCCAATTGCGGGAAGACAATACACACCCAGCGCATGGCAACCTCAGTGCCCCGCCAGGGCAATCGGCGCCGGATGGGCCAGCCCACCACGGCACTTGAGCACGCGCACCTGGGCCGGCCTGGCTTCGACCGTCAGGCGCAAGGCGGCGGGCGAAGCGTTGACCGCCTCATTCAAGGATCGCCAGGCAAACGCCAGGGTCTGTCCGGTTTCCGCCGCCACCTGCAAGCGGCGCAAGGCCCGGTCATCGGCTTTGCGCGGCCAGCACAACACCGCGCCGCAACTGCCCGAACGCAGGCACTGCTCCACCGCCCACAAGGCATCGCGTTCGTCGGCCTGGATCACCGAGAGCTGACGCAAATCCACCCCGGCGTTCTGCCAGGCGTGAGGGTACGGAGTATAGGGCGGTGCCACCAGCACAATGCGCTCGCCTGCCGCCGACAACCGCGCCAAAGTCGGCAGTACCAATTGCAGTTCGCCAACGCCCTCCTTGGCGATCAGGATTTCACTCAAGGCCGACTCTGGCCAGCCGCCGCTGGGCAGCACCGCATCCAGCGCCGCAAGCCCTGTGGGATGCACGCTGGCCGCTGGTGCGGCAGGCCGGCCCTTCCAGACTCGGCCGCCATTGAACAGCGAGTCCAGGGCAACGACGGCGCCCATCAGCCTTGCCTCACCAGGCCGCAGAACACCCCTTCAATGGCCAGGTCCTGATCGGGGCCTACCACGATGGGTTGATACGCGGGGTTGCGTGGCAGCAGGCGTACATGCTCGCCGTGACGCTCGAAGCGTTTGATGGTGACTTCGCCGTCCAGGCGCGCCACGACGATTTGTCCGTTCAAGGCCTCGGCGCTGCGGCGTACGCCCACCAGGTCGCCATCGAGAATGCCGTCTTCGATCATTGAGTCGCCCTGCACGCGCAGCAGGTAGTCAGGGGTTTTCGCGAAGGTGCCAGGGTCGAGTTGCAGACGGCTGTGCACCTCAGCATCGGCGCCGATGGGCAAGCCTGCCGCGACGCGGCCGAGGACGGGGACGTCCAGCCATTCGGGGCGTGCCGGTTGGTTGAGCAGACGGATACCACGCGCCTGATTGGGGTTGACCTCAATGAAGCCGGCTTCGGTCAGCGCCACCACATGCTTGCGAGCCACACTGCGCGAGGCGAAGCCAAACGCCTCGGCGATCTCGGCGAGGCTGGGGGGCTGGCCTTGTTGCGCGATACGCTCGCGGATAAAGGTCAGGATGGCAGTGCGGCGGGGAGTTAGAGTCGTCATGGAGTACATTTGTACTCTTGTGGGAAAATTCTGACAATAGCCGGTAGTCGGGAGGTCGACACCTATCAGCGCCCACAATTGCCGCCAATCACCGCCCCCGCAAACGCGCGCCGAACAAACCCGCTCGAATCGCCCAAAGACCCATTAACAGTCGCGGAGTGATCCAGCTCCGGATAAAAATGCCATTCAACCCGGTCCCCAACCTTGCACGCATCCCGCACCAACGCCTTCTGCCCCGGCACAAACACATCGCGGTCCTTGCCGCCGGTCCCCAAAAACAGCGGAATGTCGGTTTTCAACGAGGGATAAGCCGACGCCCGATTGACCCGATCCAGCGCCGCCTTGGGTGACCGCTTGAAGCTGTTGTTAAAGGTCAACCCGTGCGCCACCACCCGCTGCTCGATGGCATGCAGACACTCCTCCTGACTGGCTTTGAACGCTGGCAGCGCCTGCTCGGCCAAGTAATCGGCCGGCACAAAGGCGGGGTCCAGCAAACTGGCCGTGCTCAGCCGCAAGAGGTTATAGGCAAACGTGGGCACCACCGAGCGGCGGGCATTTTCAAGCTCCGGGTTTTGGCCTTGCGCATGCGCGGTGGCATACGGCGTCCCCGTCGCCACCACGCCCACAATATCCAGCTCCGGCGCATAGCCTTTGGCCGATACCGCCGTGGCAAACGCCGCCCGGCCGCCCTGGGACTGCCCGAATACCACCACGCGCCTGGACAGGTTGAAATCCGCGGCACCGACTGCACGAATACTGTCCAGCACGCCATAGGCCAGCGGCCGAGTGAGCCCGTAAGGGTGCAGGCCCGGCGTGCCCAACCCCTGATAATCGGTGGCCACAATCGCGTAGCCCTGGTCGAGCCAATAATTGAGGTAGCGCGTATCCCGTGGGCTGCGCTCGTTAAGCGACGGTGCACAACGGTCAGCACTGCCGACCGTGCCATGGGCCCAGGCCATCAGCGGCCAGCCACCCACTGGCGGTGTGCCCTTGGGCACGAACAGCGCACCGGACACCGCAATGGGTGTGGTGCCGTCGAGCCCATCAGTGGAGGTGTACAAAATCCGCAGGTTCTGCGCGGCCGAGGCGAGGCTTTGCTGCGGTGTGAGTGCTTCGCTGCGCAACAGTGTGCCCGGTGCAGACGGCACAGGCTCGGCCCAGGTGTAGAACGTATCGCCGGCCTGGCTACTGCCCGCCACCAGTACACACCACAATGCACACCAGCGCATCAGGCATCACCACCCTTCTTTCAACATGCGCAATTCAAGGTACTGCAACAACATGATGGTTTTGCCATCCACAATCTCACCGCTCTGCACCATCGCCAGCGCCTGTTCAAAGCTGCGTTCCAGCACCTCGATGTCTTCGCCCTCCGCCTCCAGGCCACCCCCCGCGCCGACCTGATCCGCCGGCTGGTATTCGCCGATAAAGAAGTGAATCCGCTCGGTCACCGACCCCGGACTCATGAACGCCGAATAGATCTTTTCCACATGGCCCACGCGGTAGCCGGTCTCTTCTTCGGCTTCCAGGCGAATGCGCTCTTCGGGGCTGGCGTTATCCAGCAAACCGGCAGCGGTTTCGATCAAGTAACCCGGGTAATCATTGACGAAGGTGGGCATGCGAAACTGCCGAATCAGCAGCACCGTGCGCCGCTCACGGTTGTACAACAGGATGGTCGCCCCGTTGCCTCGGTCATACACTTCACGGGTCTGGGCTTGCCAAGTGCCATCCCGGCGGCGCAAGTCAAACGTGTATTTTTTCAAAAGGTACCAGTTGTCCGAGAGGGTCTCTTCGGCGGTGATGCGAACGGGGCTGCTGTGCATGGTCGGGCCTTTGCTCAAAGGAACAGGAGGATGTCGCGCCGGCCTTGTCAGCGTCAAGTTGGCGATGACCTCACTGGCTGTCGCGGATACGGCTACAATCGCGCCCCAAGAAGGATCTCTCTGCGCCGGGTTCAAGGAAATGATGCTGCACATCCCGACACTCCTGATAGTGGCCGTGTTCGTATTCTGCCTGATGGGCCTGCTCACGGCGCATGCCTGGAGCCGTGGCCGCGAGCCGACCCTGGGCTACCTGAGCATCATGCTGCTGCTCGCCTCCCTGGGCACGGGGCTGATCGTCGTGCGCGGCATGGGCATGGACTTCGTTGCGCTGATCATCGGCAACGTGGTGCTGTTGCTCAGCGCCGCGATGAACTGGACCGCCATGCGTGCCTTCGTGCAAAACACGCCCAGTGTGCCGGGCATCTTTGCCGGTGCCGGGCTGTGGCTATTGATGTGCCTGGTGCCGCCGTTCTATGCCTCGTTGTCGGCGCGGGTCACCTTGTATTCGCTGCTGGCGGCAGGGTATGGGGTGCTCTCGGCCCTGGAGCTGTGGCGCAAACGCGACAGCCTGGAAGTGGCCTATGTACCCGCGCTGGTACTGACCCTGTGGCACACCGGCTTCTATGCCATTCGCGCCTTTACCGACCCCGGCCTGCCCATCAAGAGCGCCCAGCAATCGGGCAGCGAAGGCGTTCCGTTTTTCTCGTTCATGTTGTTTGAGTCCATGCTGTACGCCATCGGCATCGCCTACGTCACGCTGGCGATGGTCAAGGAGCGCGCCGAGCTGCGCTTCAAGGCCGCCGCCTTCAGTGACGCGCTGACCGGTGTCGGCAACCGCCGCGCGTTTATGCTCACGGGTGACAAGCTGTTGGCCGACAGCGCCCGCCGCCGCCAGTGCGTGAGCCTGTTGCTGTGCGACCTGGACCACTTCAAACGCCTGAATGACACGTTCGGCCACCCGATGGGCGACCAGGCGTTGATCGCGTTCAGCCGAGTCACCGAGGCGACCTTGCGCAGCAGCGACGTGTTCGCGCGCATTGGCGGCGAAGAGTTCGCCTGCCTGCTTGCCGACAGCGATGAAGCCGGCGCGTTTGAAGTGGCCGAACGGATTCGCCAGGCGTTTGCCCAGCTCGACCTGCTGACCCCCGGTTTCCTGAGCGTCAGCATCGGCATCGTCACCACCGATGCGGCAGGCTACGACCTTTCACACTTGCTTTCCCAGGCCGACCAGAGGCTGTACCAGGCCAAGTCACGCGGGCGCAATCGGGTTCAGGGGATGGCGACAGCCTGAGGCGATTGCTTGATACGCGGCCATGCGGCGGCGACTTCATCGGCGCTGCCGCCTTGATTCGCGCAAGATCGCGCGGGTAATCCACCCCGGCGTTATCGGCGCCACTCATCACTGATCACTAACCGGGCGCCGCCCGCTGCCAACGCCCGTGCATAGCTGAGACCCAGCCCGCGCGCGCCACCGGTGATGATGGCCGTTTTACCGGTGAAATCCCTGTGCGTACGCGCCTGTTCGGCCGCCGCCCCTAACAACCCGCGCCTCCGCTGTTCAATGCGGTAACACTTTGCAAGCAAACCTCTGGGTCGACTGTCGAATTAATTCCTGCGGCCTTGCACCATCTGGTAAAACGCGTGCTTCGCCTTTGTCCTGGAACCTTCATGCCATCTCGTTTGCTGTCTCGCCTGGGCCTGCGCTGGTTTCCGCTGCTGTGCATGGCCATTGTGATCATCGGTCTGCCGGTGGGCTGCGCGGTGCTGCAACACAAGGAACGCGAGCTGGTGTTTCGCATCGAGCCGGGCACCGCCGGTTGGTACACCGGCCTGCCCAAGGCCGTACAGGAATTCGATATCAAGCCCGCCAGTTTCAAACCTGGGCAGAACCTTCACGGCTGGTGGTACCCGGCGGACAACAAAGATGCGCCGGCAATCCTCTACCTGCACGGCGTGCGCTGGAACCTCACCGGGCAATTGTTTCGCATTGAGCAATTGCACGCGCTGGGCTTCTCGGTGCTGGCCATCGACTACCGTGGTTTTGGCCAAAGCCACGGTGACCTGCCTTCGGAAACCACTGTGTATGAAGACGCGCGCATTGCCTGGGAGCGCTTTCAGGTGTTGCAGCCCGACCCCGACAAACGCCTGATCTACGGGCACTCACTGGGCGGTGCGGTCGCCATCGACCTGGCCGCGCAGTTGAGTCAACACACCCCGGTACCCGTGCGTGGGCTGATCATCGAGTCCACTTTCACGTCACTCGGGGACGCGGCCGCCGCCGTGGCCAATACCTCGCTGCCGGTGCGCTGGTTGCTGTCGCAGAAGTTCGACTCCATCGACAAGATTGCCGACGTGCACATGCCCCTGCTGGTTGTGCATGGCCTCGCCGACCAGTACGTGCCACCGCGTTTCAGCCAACAATTGTTTGACGCCGCCCAGGGACCCAAGCGGTTATTGCTGGTGCCCGGCGCCACCCATAACAACAGCATGAGCCTGGCCGGCCGCAGTTATGGCCAGGCGCTGGACAACCTGATGCGATCAAGGGGGCCGGCGCAGGTCGTCACGCATTCCACAGGCCGTGGTGACGACTCATAAAAGTGCTTTTCGGCACTGGGTTCGCGCTTGGCTGTCAAGCGCCAACCCTGCCCATACTGGCCCGCGCCGAAAGTTGATCAAATATTAACCGAGGGTTAAATCGCCAACCCTGCCGGGCCTTCGCAAAGTTATCCACAGAGATACCCACGGTTTTCGTGGACAACTCTTTTTACTTTTTTACGATTTTTTTGCTCAATAAACGCCGGTGGGAAAAGAACCCGGCAGCAAAATCTCGCGATTCACATCGCGTATATCGTTATAGCCGCACAGCGCCATCGACACATCCAACTCACGGGCGATGATGTCAAGGGCCTTGGTGACGCCCGCCTCGCCCATCGCCCCCAACCCATACAAATGCGCGCGGCCGATCAAGGTGCCTTTTGCGCCCAATGCCATGGCTTTAAGTACGTCCTGGCCAGAGCGTATGCCGCCGTCAAGCCACACTTCAATCTGATTACCCACCGCCTCGACAATCGCCGGTAACTGGCTGATGCTCGACGGCGCCCCATCCAACTGACGGCCACCGTGGTTACTCACCACCAACGCATCCGCGCCGGAATTGGCCGCCAGGCGCGCGTCTTCCACATCAAGGATGCCCTTGATGATCAGCTTGCCGCCCCAGCATTTCTTGATCCACTCCACATCATCCCAACTCAGGCGCGGGTCAAATTGCTGGGCAGTCCACGACGACAGCGAACTCATGTCCGCCACGCCTTTTACATGCCCGACAATATTGCCGAAGCCGCGACGCTGGGTGCCGAGCATGCCCATCACCCAACGCGGTTTGGTCATCATATTGAGAATATTCGGCAGGGTCAGTTTGGGTGGCGCCGACAGACCGTTGATCAAGTCCTTGTGGCGCTGCCCGAGAATCTGCAAGTCGAGGGTCAACACCAGGGCGTCCACCCCGGCGGCCTTGGCACGCTCGATCAACTGTTCGATAAACCCGCGATCACGCATCACATACAGCTGGAACCAAAACGGCTGGCCGACGTGTTCGGCAATGTCTTCCAACGAGCAGATGCTCATGGTCGACAAGGTATAACGCAGGCCGAACGCAGCGGCGGCGCGGGCGGTCAGGATCTCGCCATCGGCATGCTGCATGCCCGCCAGGCCGGTGGGTGCGAGGGCGACAGGCATGGCCATGTCCTGGCCGATCAGGGTGGCGCGGATCGAGCGCTCATCGATATTGCGCGCCACCCGCTGGCGGAATTTGATGCGGGCAAAATCGCTTTCATTCGCCCGGTAGGTACTTTCAGTCCAGGAGCCGGAATCGGCGTAATCGTAAAACATCCGGGGGACACGTTTTTGCGCCAGTTTGCGTAAGTCTTCGATGGTTGTGATCAACGACATCTGGGTCACCTCTCCCTGAACTGAGCGCAGAGAGTAACCGCCCATCGGCTGCGCAACCAGCCATTGCGTTTACTTCGGCAGATGATTAACCTCGCACAAACCCGCAAAAAGAAGCACAAACATGCACAACACTCACCACGCCGTCGACCTGCCTTCTTTGCGCAAACAAAAGATCCTGTTGCTGCTGGAGCGCGACGGTAAAGTCACCGCGTCAGAGCTGGTTGAACACTTTGCCGTGTCCCAGGACACCATTCGCCGCGACCTCGGCGGACTCGCCGCCGCCGGCTTGTTGCAACGCGTGCACGGCGGTGCCCTGCCCCGGCCCAAAGACACCGGCAAGGACTTCTTCACCCGCGTCGGCGAGACCAACGAGGTCAAGCGCCACCTTGCGCAGCTGGCGGCCGAGCGTGTCGAGGATGGCCAGATCGTGCTGTTCGATTCCGGCTCCACCACGCTGCAGATTGCCCAGTCGTTACCGCGCTCGATCCGCCTGACCGTGGTCACGCCGTCGCCGATGATCGCCATCGCCCTGGCGGATCATCCCGAGGTAAAAGTGATCCTCGCCGGTGGTCAGCTCAACCCCGCCACCTTGTCCACCGGCGGCCAGGATGCTGTGCGCCTGATCCAGAGCATCAAGGCCGACCTGCTGTTTACCGGCGTGTGCGCGTTGCATCCACAGGTCGGTATCACCTCGCTGCATTTCGATGAAGTGGCGGTCAAACAGGCCTTGCTCGACAGCGCATCCCATGTCGTGGCCGTGACCATGGCCGATAAGCTCGGCGCGGTGGAACCCTTTGTGGTCGGGCCGTGCAACCGAATCCATACACTCATCACGGAGTGGCATGTGCCGAGTGTCGAGGCGTATGAGCAGTTAGGCTTGGAAGTGCTGCGCGTGGAAGTCGAGTAGCCACAACCCATCGGTCACTGCGTGGCCGCTGGCGGTGTTATCGAAGATGCACCAGGTGGGAATGCCGGACGCGACCGCCTGGTTCAACTGTCGCGCGAACGCTTGCACCCGTTGCGGGCCGTAGGCGCTGTGGTAGATACGCGGCGAACCGTGCAGGCGCCAATAGCCTAAGCCCTGCCAACCCGCGCCCGCGTCGATCACCGCAGGGTCGGCGACCACGCGAGCAACCCGCCAATCCACCAACAACGCTTGCGCCTCACGCCATGTGGCATGACGCGGTTCGAGCACCACAGCACCGGCAAAGCGCTCGCGCAATGCACTGAAAAAACCCGCCGCTACAACCGGTTCATAACGCAGCGAAGGCGGTAGTTGAACCAGCAGGCAGCCAAGCTTTTCGCCCAGATGCAGGCACTGCCCGAGGAACTCATCCAGCGCCGCCTCGCAGTGCTGCAAACGCATTGCATGGGTGATGCGCTTGGGCAGCTTGACCGAGAACCGGAACCCCGGCGGCACCGATTCTGCCCAGCGCTGGTAAGTCTTGGGCAGGTGCGGACGGTAAAACGAGCTGTTGATTTCCACCGCATTGAAACGCGCGGCATAACGCTGCAAATGCGTACCCTGCTCGGCAAAATCCGGCCAGCGTTCACGGGGCAAACGCCAGCCGGCACACCCCACAGACAGCAGTGCCGTCAAAACAGCACCGTGGCCGCGTCGCGCATGAAAATCTCGATAGTCTTGGGCCCGACCCCATCGAATTCGCCCAGGCGCTTTTCAAAGGCCTGCCGGTCCTCGCTGGCACTGCGGATTTGGCTGATCTTGCCGGCGTACTCGGCGTTCAATTTGGCGCTGAGGTCGAGCAAGCGCTGCGCCGTGGTTTCGTCGTAACGCACGTAATGGGCGCGCCCGAGCATGCTCACCAATTCACGCGAGGTGCAGTGCTGCAACTTGCGCGCAGTGTCGCGGCCCTGCTCTTCCACAATCACCTTGTAAGCCTGCGCCGCAATGGGCGCCTGGATACGCTTGCCCATCAGGAAGCTGGCAATGAACCATCTGAACAGGCTGGCGTCATCCCCGGGCTTGAGCTCGATGCCCAGTTCAGACGCGGTAATCGACCGAGCCATACTCAGTGACCCAGCTTGCGCTCAGCATTGGCGGCTTGCTCGTTGATGGCATCGGTCTGGCGCTCGATGTCCTTGATCGAGGTGGGCGTCAGCACCTTGTCCACAGTTTCGGTATGCGGGTTCGCACGCTCCAGCGTCTGCCCCTTGGCAGGTTTTTCGGTGCCTTTCTGCGCGTCTTCCGAGCTGATGGGCGATGGGGTTTTATCGACGGTGTTGTGATCGGTCACGGTGTATCTCCAGGCAGTTGAAGGCCCACCTGAATCAGCAGGCACTTATGCAGCAGAGCCCTGCGAATGGGGTTAGTTCAAGGAAATTGCCGTGCAGTGCCACCGGCGAAATAACTGCGAATTAATTTAAACCTTTTGCACCAGCACTCGCTCAACCAACAGGTACGGCATCACGCCATTATCGATTTCAAGGAGCTTCACCATGACTACGCTGTTGATGAAACAAATGGGCCTGACCGTTGTGCTGGTTGCGGGTTCGATCACCACGGCCATGGCCGCTACGTCCAACAGTTTTGTCGACGACGCCGCCCAAGGCGGTATCACCGAGGTCGAAGCCGGCAAGCTGGCGCTGGAAAAAAGCAGCGCGAGCGACGTGAAGACCTTCGCCCAACACATGGTCACCGACCACACCAAAGCCAACCAGGCACTGGCGGCACTGGCGAAGAAACTCGACATCGAAGTCCCTGATGACGCCGCGCTGACCGACCAAGCCAAGAAGGCCATCCTGGAACTGCGCGACGAATCGTTCGACAAGGCCTATGCCAACAACCAAGTGGCGGCCCACGAAAAAACCGTCGAACTGTTCAAGAAAGAAGCCGCCTCTTCGGACAACGCCGAGTTGAAGGCCTTCGCCACCAAGACCCTGCCAACCCTTGAAGCCCACCTGAAAATGGCCAAGGAACTGCAAGCCAATCACGCCCACTGATCCGTCCCTGACTAAGGAGCCCAACCATGCGTTCGCAACTCAACGGCAAGCACATCCTCATCATCACCTCTAACACCGGTATCGAGCGCGATGAGTTGCTCAAGCCGCTGCAAGCCCTGCGCGCCTACGGCGCGACCGTCACGCACGCCTCAAGCAAAGGCGGCACGACGCAGACCTTCGTCGGCGACACCGAGAAGGATCAAACCGTGGAATCCGACGTGCAACTCTCGGCGGTCGTCAGCAGCGACTTTGACGCCCTGGTCATCCCTGGCGGCACCGTCAATGCCGACACCCTGCGTCAGGATGCGGCTGCGTTGAAACTGATCAACGACTTCGTCAAGGCCGGCAAAACCATCGCAGCGATCTGTCACGGCCCCTGGACGCTGATTGACGCCGGGGTGATCAAGGGCAAGACCTTGACCTCCTACAAGAGCGTACGCATCGACCTTGAAAATGCCGGCGCTGCCGGCTGGGTCGACGCCGAAGTCAAAGCGTGCACCGCTAATGGCTGGACCTTGATTACCTCGCGCACACCGGATGACTTGCCGGCGTTCAACGAGGCGATTGCCAAGACCGTGGCAGGTTAACCCCAGCCCTGGAACGCAAACAGGCGCCCCATGGGCGCCTGTTTTCAGTCCGGTTCAGCTTCAGTTTTTACGCACTTCAGGCATCTCGCGTTTCGGCCCGAACATCGCCCAGGCGATCAGCCCGAACAGCGGCACGAAGATCAGAATGATCAACCACAACCCTTTGGTCTCCCAGCCACCGGTGCTGCGCAGAACGACGTTGATCGCCCACAATTCCAGGACCAGCAGAACCACTGCCAAAATGATCCAGATATATTCTAATTGCATGAGTCACCTCCTGAGGTCTATGCGTTAGGTCAAGCAGATGGCGTCAGGGTTCCATCTGATTTTCCGCCAACACTCACGCCCAATCATTGCGGCGCATCCTGAGCAACCTTCTAGACTCAACCTCAGTTACCGCTTTTGCGTTGGATTACGGAGGTTCAGGATGACCGAGCACGTTATTCACTTTCACTGCCAGATCGACCAGGGCACCAGCGAACGCTTTCGCGACTGTTGCCTGGATGCAATTGACGAAGGCGCCAGTTCCCTGCTGCTGAACCTTTCGACCACCGGTGGCAGCAGCAATTTCGGCTTTACCCTCTACACCTTCCTCAAGGCGCTGCCGGTGCCGTTGTGCGCGATTAACGCGGGCAATATCGAATCCATGGGCATCATCATGTTCCTGGCGGCCAACCGTCGCATCACCACACCGCACTCACGTTTTTTGATCCACCCGATGAATTGGCATTTCAGCCAAAGCTCGGTGGACCACCAGCGCCTGCGCGAGTACCTGTCGAGCCTGGATAACGATTTGGCGCGCTATGTGAAAATCTATGAGTTGGAGACCCTCCAGGCCGACACCCAGCTGGATATTTTCAAATGCCTGTCGGCCGAGGAAAAAGTCATCGCCGCCCATGAATCACTGGCTTACGGGATCGCTCATGAGGTCAAGCAGGTGGTGTTTGCCGAAGACACCAAGCATTGGAAAGTCAGCGGCGGGTAACCACCGCTCGTCGCAGGCTCGCGAACTTTTTCAAACTTTGATTGGCACGGCGCATTCCCAATTAAGCCACACCATGGAATGGATTCACTCATTGATGAGGCATTGGGAAATGGCTACCAACGGAAACACCCCGCCAGGTGCAGGCGGCAGCCAGCCTTGACTGATAGACCACCGGCGCCCGGGAGTTGCCGGGCTTCGGCCTGATCAAGGAGACAGCGTCATGCGTACTGCCCAAAGGATTTTGCTTATCGTCGGTTTGACTGCCGTGCTGGCAAGCCCAGCCTTCGCCGCCTTTGGCGATAACGTCGCCCCGGCCAACGCGCTGAACAGCGACAGTGCCGCCGGTTCCGCACTGCCTCCTGGCACTTACCCCAGCAGCCCGGCGGACAGTAGCCGTGGCGGCGACAGCGGCAAGAAAGCCACCCGCGACAGTGAAAAGCGCCCGCCCACGCCAGCCAAGGGCAACCAGCCCTCCCCGGACAAGCACAAACGCGCTCACGGCAAACAACGCTCAGGCCAATGAAGGCTCGTCCGTCACGCCCGGCGCTCGAAAAACAGCGTGCCGCTGCGCCTCTGCGCCCCTTACATCAGCGGGATGCTGTAGCTGACGATCAGCCGCGTTTCATCCTTGTCGGCCGTGTCATTACCGCGCAGCACCGCACTGCGCCACGTCAGGCCAAGCCCCTTGAAGGTGCCGGTGGGAATCACGTAGTCGACGCGCACATCGCGCTCCCACTCACGGTTGTCCCCACGCGCCGCACGGATGTTGCTGCCGTGGATATACGTCACGCTCGACCGCAGGCCCGGTATACCAAGGCCGGTGAAGTCATAGGCGTAACTGCCCACCGTGGCCTGCTCCCCGGCATTGATGAACTTCAGTGATTGCGCATTGGTGATCAGGTACAGCGAACGGCCCTGCCCCTGGTTGATATGAGGAAAATCACTTGCGCCAGTGGTCTTCTGATACCCCAGGCTCACGGCATGCCCGGACAGCGCATAGGTAAACAACGCACTCCACAGGCGGTTGTCGACCTTGCCCGAATTGACACCCGCCCCGTAATACCCCGAGCTGACATAGCCTTCGCCTCGCCCGCTGGCACGGGCGTTCTTGCCGTCGGCGGTGCTGTAGAAATAACGCAGGTCGGTCTTCAATTGCCCTACCGGCAACTGCCAGTTGTGCACCAGGCCGACAAAATGCTGCTGGTAAAAATTTTCCAGACTGGCGTAGTAGTACTGCACTTGCAGCGGCTTGCTGACGGTGTAATCCACCCCGCCGTAGTAGAACTGATGGCTGAACGCGCCTTTGACCGGGTCGTTGGCACCGCCAATGGACATGCCCTGGCTGTTGCTGGAGTTGCGGTCCAGCACCTGCTCGATTTTACCGGCGACCAGGTTGACGTCCTTGAGGTCCTTGGAGTCCACCTGATAGCCACGAAACGTCTGCGGTAACAGGCGGCCGTCTTCGGACATCAGCACGGGCATCTTGGGCAGCAAGGTGCCGACTTTCAGTTGGGTCTGGGACAGGCGCACCTTGCCGGTGGCGCCGACCTTGCTGAAGTCGTTCGCGGCCTTGCCATCGGACAGCGGGAATACGCTGCCGGGGGTAGTGTCCTCACCGGCCTTGCCGGCGCGCCCGGAGGCGTCCAGACGCAGGCCATACAGGGCTTGCAGGTCCAGGCCGAGGCCGACCGGCCCTTGGGTAAAACCCGACTGGTAGTTGAACATGAACGCCTGGCCCCATTCTTTATCCGAGGCGGCTTTGGTGTTACGCGTGTCCTGGTTGTAATAGAAGTTGCGCAGGTCGAGGTTGGCTTTGCTGTCATCGATAAAACCCGACGCAGCCGCCTGCTGCGCGACGCCGAGGGAAACGGCGAGCGCCAGGCAAGTGGTGTGATTCATGAAGGCTCCGAGAAGTCATTGAGGCAACCCCGTCACAGCCCAACCCTGTTCTGTGTAAGCCGGGTGGTGCTGCTATCGACGGGTGCGCGCACGGTATAGCGTTGGGCTGCCGGGAAACAGCCGCTAAAACCGCCAATCACTGTTTCAGTTTTCGTAACAATCCAATGCCTTGGGTAACCACGACGGGGCGAACCCTGGGTTGATCACGTGTTGTCGAAGCGCTCCCGCGCCTGGCGAAACCCTTCACCGTTTTCCACCACCCAGGTCCACAGCGGAATCATGTGCACCAGCAGTTCAGTCCCCAGGGCCGAGAGCGCGTATTCGACCCTGGGCGGCACTTCCTGAAAATCATGACGCAGCACCAGGCCGTCCCGTTCCAGCTGGCGCAACGTGCGCGTCAGCATGCGCTGGGTGACCCCCTGCAGGCGGCGGCCGATCTCGGCGTGGCGCAAGCGTCCGGATACGCCCAAGACATGCACGATACCCAATGACCAGCGGTTGCCCGCATGGGTCAACACCTCACGCTTGAGGCCATCATCGTCAGCGCTCAGGGCATCGCACGCCTCTTGCGAGCGGCGGATGATCTCGTCGTTATCCATAGGGGGCTCTCGGTATCACGGGTGTGCCTTCTTATGCGCGGCGATTAATTCTGCAAGCATGCCACGACTTTCATCACCGACGGAGAACCCTATGACTGCCTCTTCCATGCTGGTACTCGGTGCCGGCGAATTGGGCATGGCCGTGCTGCGCGAGTTGGTTGTATTGGCCGCGCCGCATAACACACGCATCGCGGTGTTACTGCGCCCCGCCAGCCTGCAATCGGCTGCGGCGCAGACCTTGCGCGAGCAGGGTGTCGAGGTGTTGGCCGGCGATCTGCAGAACGACAGCCAAAGCACCCTCGCCGCGCTCTTTTCGGGCTTCGCCACGGTTATCTGCTGCACCGGTTTCGCCGCCGGCCCCGGCACACAAACCAAACTCGCACGGGCCGCCATCGAAGGTGGTGTGCAACGTTATATACCGTGGCAGTTCGGCGTGGATTACGACGTGATCGGGCGCGGCAGCCCGCAGGATACGTTCGATGAACAGCTGGACGTACGCGACCTGTTGCGCGGGCAACAAGCCACCCAGTGGCTGATCATCTCCACGGGCATGTTCACCAGCTTTCTGTTTGAACCGTCGTTCGGCGTGGTCGACCTGACGCAACACCGCATGCACGCCCTGGGCGACTGGGACACTGCGGTCACCGTGACCACGCCGCAAGACATCGGCAGGTTGACCGCACGCATCGTGTTTGCCGAACCCGCGCTCGGTAACCAAGTGGTGTACACCGCAGGCGATACCCTGACTTATCGGCAACTGGCCGACACCGTCGATGCCGTGCTCGGTATCACGCTCAAGCGCGCGTGCTGGTCAGTGCCAACGCTGCTCGCGCAGCTGGCACGAACCCCGGACGACAACCTGCAGAAGTACCGCGCAGTATTTGCCCAGGGCAACGGCGTGGCCTGGGACCCCGCCGTGACCTTCAACGCTCAGCAGCAGATCGCCGTGACCAGCGTCGCGCAGTGGGTTCGCCTTAACCTCACGGCACCGACAACCAGCCGCTGAAGCCCTCTTTTTGCGTCAGCGGGCACCAGGCAAAATCGCCGGTCGGGGCCGGCAGTCGCTGCTGTTCGACGCCGACCACCGCCGCGCCCTTCCAATCGAAAACCGTTGAATCGCGCCAGGCAAGGACCACGCCCTGGGCCTGGCTTTGATCGGTATTGATCCAGCGTGCTGCCGCTGCCGCCATGAACGCCTCGATGGGCTCGTCGTCGATCTGCAGTCGATACGGCGACGTGAGCAGCCAGCGGCAGACATTCAGGTGATAGGTCCAATCCTGCGGTGTCTGGTTGCGGTAGGCCCAGGTCATGAAGCTGCGAAACAGGTTCAAGCCCTCCGGCGGATCAAGCTTGAGCAGTGCCGGGCAGATATCGAACAAGGTGTGCCAATGCGGCAACAGGCGTGCATCCAAATGCACGAAGCAGCGGGAATTGCTGGGGTATTCGGGCCGCAACGGCTCGGCGCGCAAGCGCCGGGACGCCTTGCTGACCAGGCGGCTGGCGCCGGCAGGCAATAGATGGTTCATGGAACGCACTCACAGTCGTGACGATAGAACGCCTCCTGATCACAGGAAGCCCAAGGCACACGTCAGAATGCGGGGGAAGCGCGCGGGTTGGCCGAGGGCCAGGCGTAGCGCGGCGGGGCTTTGTTGCGGCGCTCGTGGGCCGGGCGCGGGGTTTGCTTGAGGCTCAGCAACCAGGCCAGGCCGATGAGGAACACGATAGCCACGGTCACGGCAGCGCACACCGGGCAGGCAAAGTAGTTCGAGATGTTGCTGGAGGCCGGGATACCTGACCCTTGGTCGGAAACTGGCGCCTGGCTACCGTCCACCGAACAGAACGCCCCGCCGATGCCATTGAGCTGCTGGCCCAACATTTGCCCATGCCCCAAACCGCAGGCGAACACGTTCATCAGCACGCAAAAGTACAGGGCCCAGGCGATCAGCGAACGGTCAGGGTGGCTCAATTTCATGGCGGCGACTTTACCATCGAAGCCGCAAAGGGATGAAGCACCACGCGCCCCTGTGGCAGAACGTCGCAGATTCCGCCGACTGGCCAGGGTTGGTAGACTGGGCGCCCTCCTCGTTTCTACCTTTCAAAGCCTGGCTTTCGCAGCCTGATGTGTAGATCCAGAGCAATGCAGGCGTTTCACAGGATGCACAGTTGATGAGTACGTTATTCACCCGCCGCAAAGTGCTGACCGGTATGGGCCTGCTGGGCCTCGGCAGTTTGCTGGGCGGTTGTGACTACAGTCCCAAGCTGAACTTCAAGTACGGCAAGGACCTCAGTGACAAGATCATGGGCCGCACCTTCAAGCTCAAGAACACTGATGGCGAAACCGTCACCCTGAGCTCGTTCCGTGGCCTCATGCCCGTGGTGTTCTTCGGTTTCACCCAGTGCCCGGCCGTGTGCCCGACGACCCTGGCCCGCGCCGCCCAGGCCAAGAAGCTGATGGGCCGCGACGGCGAGATCATGCAAGTGGTGTTTATCACCCTCGACCCCGAGCGCGACACACCGGAACTGCTCGACCGCTACGTCAAGGCCTTCGACCCCAGCTTCGAAGCGCTGTACGGCACCCCGGAAGAAATCGCCGTGGCCGCCAAGGAATTCGGGATCTTTTATGAAAAGATCCCCGCCGGTGACACCTACACCCTGTCCCACACGTCCACCAGTTTCGTCTTCGACACCCGCGGCAATCTGCGCCTGGGCCTGTCGGCATCCCTTACCGCTAAAGAGTGCGCAGAAGACCTGCTCACCGTCATGGAGGTCTGCTAATGACTGCCGTTCAACACCTCAAGCGCATCACCTTCGGCCTGACCCTGCTGGGCCTCGCGGCGCACGCCAGCGCCCAGGTACACGTGAGCGACGCGTGGGTCCGCGCGACCGTGGCGGGCCAACCGTCCAGCGGCGCGTTCATGACCCTCACCGCCGACAGCGACAGCCAATTGCTCAGCGTTGCGTCACCGGTGGCCAAGGACGTGCAGATCCATGAAATGAGCATGAAAGACGACGTGATGCGCATGGGCCCGGTGAAGTCGGTCGCCCTGCCCGCCGGCAAAGCAGTCAAGCTCGACCCGGACGGTTACCACGTAATGCTGATGGGCCTGACCGGCCAGATCAAGGAAGGCGACCAGGTGCCGCTGACCCTGACCGTGGAAAACGCCAAGGGCGAGAAACAGTCGATTGAAGTGAAAGCGCCGGCCCGCGCCTTGAATGACATGGGCGACATGGGCGGCATGGACCACAGCAAGATGCATTGAGCCGCACCCGTCAGCACACGCCCGGCACCGCGCCTGGGCCCTGAATGGTTAGCTCAACAGCGAATTTGCGTACGCCGCAAATTCGCTTTTTTGTGGGCGCTGGGTGGGGTGTTTCGCCAGGGGTGAGGCTCAATCCACAATAAACAGCTTCGCCCCCGTGCGGGTGGAGGAGCGATGCCCTTCCATGTCGTTGCCCACCTGGTAACTCATCCCGGCCGTCAGCGTGAACTGGCGGCCATCCTCCAACTCGGTGTGTAACTCGCCCTCAAGGCACAGCAGGACGTGCCCGCGCCAACACCAGTGGTCGGCCAGGTAGCCGGGGGTGTACTCGACCATGCGCACCCGGGTGGTGCCAAACTGGCAAGTGCGCCACACCGCATTGCCGGTAACGCCGGGATGCGTCACGGGGTCGAGGCTGGACCAGTCGGTGATGCCAAACGGGACGGCGGTCAGTTCCATGGTGGGCTCGCAGATCAGTGAACGGGGCCCAACACTATCCACCCGGCAGACGCTGGGGTAGACACAGATCGCGCGCTTTTGCGCGATACAGGCGCCCGTGCTTGTTATCCTGCCCTCCCTGCTCTCATGGACGCGTGCTTATACAGATCGACCCCGCTTTCATCCTTGCTGAAACCGAGCACTGGTTGCTCAACCATCACCTGGCCTCAAAACTGCCGGGTTACCTGATGCTCGGCGCCAAAGCCCCCATCGACAGCCTCGCCGACATGCCCGAGGCCGCACTCGCGGAGCTGGGTGGCTTACTGGCTCGCACTCAACGGGTGATGGAGGCACAGCTGCGGCCGAAATGGCTGTATATCAGCCGCTATGGGCATATGCCGGGCTTTCCACTGCATTTTCATTTCATCCCGGTGTATGACTGGGTGGAGCAGGCGTTTTGGCGGGATCAGCGGTATCGGGTGCTACAGGGTTTTGGCGCACAGGAACAGGCGTTTACCGATGGGGCGGAGTTGACGTTGTTTGTGTGGCGCGAGTTTGGCGAGAGCCTGACGCCGCCAATGATTCAGGGGGCTTCGGTCGAGCAGGTGATTGAGCGGCTGCGTGCGGCCTTCAGCGCCGCGTGAAGAGCAAGTGTGGGAGCTGCCGAGCTTTAGCGAGGCTGCGATAGCGGTGTATCAGGCGACACCTATTTTGACAGTGCCACCGCCATCGCAGTCTCGCCGGGGCTCGATAGCTCCCACAGGGTTCGGCGGTGTTCGTTACACCGCCGACAGCCGCTTTACCATCGGGATGCACGCCAAGGTTAACCCCGACGGCGAGTGATACACCGCCTGCTCTTCGCCCACATACCCGCACGCTCTGTAGAAGCTCGCCGCGTTCAACGTGGCGTCCAGCACCACCTGTTCAATCGCTGATGCCCGCGCAAGCTTTTCCAGGTGCTCCAGCATGTGTTTGCCGTACCCACGGCCGGTGAACGCCGGCAGTACAAACAGCGCGCCCACTTCATTGTTGTCGAGGTCGAGCATGCCAGTGGCGACCGGTTCACCCTGTACCCAGCCCAGGTAAAACGGTTTGTCCATCAGCACGCTGTAGCCGTCCTCAGCGCTGCCTCGCGTCCACAGCGCCATTTGCTCAGCGGTGTAGGCGCCGATGCATTGGCTGCGAATGGCTTCGCGGCGGATGTGAAACGCGGCGTTGGCGTCATCAGGGGTGGCCCGTTTGATCTCGAGCATTGCGTGGTCCTTTCATGCGTTTTCATGGCCCTCGCGGGTGAATGAATAACGGTCGATATCCGTTCGTAGCGTCCAGCCCTGGCCTTGCCAATACTGAGCCGCGTGGGTGTTGGTCTTGAACACGTCGAGGTGGCATTTGTGGATGCCCTGCTGCTCCAGCGCGGTGAGGCAACGCTCGACCAGCGTTTGCGCGATGCCCTGACGGCGAAAGCCCGGCAGCACCAGCAAGTGCTGCAAATACCCGCGCCGCCCATCATGGCCGCACATCACACAGCCGATCAATCGGCCTGCGGCTTCGGCGACAAAACTCATCTGCGGGTTACGCGCCAGATAACGCTGCGTGGCCTCGCGGGAGTCGGCGTCACGCAGAGAAATACCGGGGGTGTTTTGCATCAGTTCGAGCACAGCGTCGTAGTCGGTTGGGGTCATGACGCGGATCGTAGGCATGGCATGAAACCTTGTGGGAGCGGGCTTGCCCGCGATGGCGGTGGGTCAGGTAAAAACGGGGTGGTAAAAACGGGGTCAGACCACCCTTAAAAACGGGGTCAGACCACCCTAATTTTTAGTACCAAAGCGCGCACGCCTTGGGTAAGACGCTCAATGCGAAAAATGACTCTAAAGGGCTGGCAATGAGCCTGCTCTGCTTTTTCCATACATTCGAGTTTATGAAGAATTGTTTAGGTTGCGCTCGCAGGCCGTGGCTAGGCGAGATTCCTGCTTGGGCAAGCGTTTTTTGAACGAGTGAATTTAATGTCGAAGAATCAGGGTTTTAGAAATCAGCGCGGCACTGAAACAGCACTCAGCGTTGGATTTTTTATTAGCTCCCTATCATTTTTTCCTAGCGTTCTATTCCAAAAAGGTCTTTTGTCGAAAAATTCGGCGCATGTTTTATTTCGCGCAGATGTAACAAGTTGTTTCATTTTTTTGCCGTTTTTCGGTACCGACAAGGGGGGCTTTCTGTCGGCGAACAGGTGAGTGCCGTTCGTTACGACGCAGTGGGTTAAGCCTGGGACATTGATGATTTTGCGTGTGCCTGTTCGGCGCACTGCAAACAAGGGATTTGTACAATTATCGAGGCTCGAACCCATGAATCATGTGATCAATTCCATACTGGAAAATGCATCAACTCGCCCGTCACTGCGCCATACCAACCCCGCGTTACTGCATGACGTTCTATGGCGAGCACTGGAGCACGCACTCAAGGCCAACACAGATGACGCTTCCCAAACCCCGCACACCCGAGCCTGCCTGAGGATCTACGCCGAAATCGATACGCTGTCGTATCTGGACAAGGCTGATGCGAAATTGGCGGCGGCGTTGGGCAAGGCGTTCTTCGAGTCCCGCTCCAGCAAAGACGTCGAGGCGTTCTGGAAGTTGTTGCTGATCAAGCAGCTGCTGTTCGAATTGTCAGTCAGAAGCGTGGCGACCCAGATTGCTTCGCAAGCCAGCCTGCCCCGTCAGTTGCTCACGCTCGACTCGCAGTTGATGGCGGCGCCGGCCGGGGTAAATATCAGCCTGGGGCTGCTGTGCAAAGAGACCGACCAGCTCAAGCATTCCGTCGTGCTGGCCTTGCAGAAACTGGCGCAGCACGTCGAAGACCGTGGTCTCAAAAAGCCCCAAGTCACTGCGCAGCTGTTGCTGGAGTTGTACAACGCCGTGTGGTCGGGCAGTAATGGCACCGATATCGAGTCGCAGATTTTTTACGCCGACAGTGTGTATGACGCGCTGCCCGACGTGCATCACGCCCTGGGCCTGGCGACGCAGGAAAAATGGCTGAGCTTGTTTACCTGGTTATACGGCGACAAGGATGGCCGCCCCTATGACACCAACCAGCACACCGAAACCCTGGTCGTGGCGCTGGAAACCGCGCTGCGCAACCGCTACATCGCTGATATCGACAGCCTGATCAAGGCCGGCGGCGCACAGCATCGCCTGGAAGAGATTCGGGCACGCCTGGGCAAGGATCACCCCGCGCATTTCGAGCAGCCCGCCGAGCTGATCGAGGCACTGGGCAGCATCCGTTTTACCCAGCCGGCGGCCATCGACCGCCTGCTGCTGCGGGTGCATGCGTTTGGCTTTCACTACCTGGATATCGAGTTTCGTGAAAACGCCGAGATGTTCGCCAGCGTGGTCGATGAAATTCTGTCCAGCCAATGGCTGGAATCCATCGGCCTGGGCCAGGGCCTGCACTATCGCGAGCTGGATGAACGTGCGCGTCAAGCTGCGCTTGAGGTCGCGCTGGAAGGCGAGGCGGCCCAGACACCCGCGGCCCTGTGGCAAGGATATCTGCAACGCACCACGCCGATTTATACCAGGAAAGCCCAGCAATACGCCGGCCAGGATTACATTGCGCTGATGGAGCAGGACCCGAGCTATATCCGCATGCACGATGCGCGCAATGCGATTGAGCGGTTTGAAATGCTCGACCGTTATCGCGACAGGATGAAAATCCACGGGATCGCCGAGTACACCTCAGCCCTCAGCACGCTGGAGGTGCTGTTCTTGATGAAGGCGGCCCAAGTGCGCGACGGGATCGACATCGCCCTGCAACCCGAAGACCTCGCCGGTGCCGAGCGCACGCTTGCCACGGTGCATGAGGTGTACGAAAACCCGGTATACCGCCAGCACCTGGCAACACGCGGCAACCGCCAATACATCACGTTTGGCCCCAGCGACACGAGCAAGCAAGGCGGCAAGGCCATGCACAAACTGAATATGGCGATTGCCAACCAGCACAAGTCGATTGCGGCCCGCTACGGCATCGAAGTGGTCGTCCACGTCATCATGGGTGGCGAACACGCGCGGTGTAACGGGGTGATCGCCGAGACCTTGCAGGAGTTCGGTGCGCTGGAGGGTCCGGAAACCCGGTTCATGCTGGCCGGGTGCGCAGAGATGCGCGCTCATCTGCTGACCCGCAACCAGTCCGTCAACTTTCTCAGCCAGTTGTACCGTATGCACGCCGAGCCCCAGCCACAACCGTCCGAGGCAGTCATCGCCGACAGGATTCAACGTTGGGGGGACGTGGTGCGCCGCTACCAGACGACGTTCTTCGAGCACCCGGCACTGCCCGCTCTGCTGCGCGACCTGGCGCGATTTGACGTGGTCAGGGCCACCGCCAAGGGCACCCGGCCGCCTTCGCGTATCTTCAACATCAAAGTGTTCGAGTCGCGCCCCGATGCCATTCGTGCGATTCCCTGGACCCGCGCCTTGCTGGCCGGTGGGTTGCACAGCGAACTGATCGGCGTCGGGCAGTTCGCGCAAGAGCCGGCCACGCAGTTGGCGAAGGCCTTCAACGAGGATGAGAGCTTTCACACCTACGTCAAAGGCATGGCCTACGCCATTGCGCGAACCGACCTCAAATGCGCCTGGCTGACCTTGACCGGCAGCATCCCGGAAAAGGCCCACATCCTGGCGCTGGCGCAAGCCTTGAAGACCGAAGCCGTCGGCACGGCCGAGCAACTGCTTGCCAGCCTGCACCTGGAAGTCATTGAAGGTAAGCGCTTTGTCCACAAAGCCACCACCGGCACCGAGCCGGCGGACCCGTGGAAAATCAAGGAAAGCAGCTTGCTCAATCTGTGGCCGAGCCTCAAGGCAGAGGTCTACCGCAAGGAAAAGAACCTGCGAATCTATCGGTTGTTTCTTATCTACGCCAAGCGCAATCCCGAGTTCATCCAGTGTTCATCGCTGAATGATTTCTACAGCGGGTTCCTCGCGGCCGTGAGTACCGACGCGGGCCTGGTCGATCCCGCAAGCGCGCACCATTTCACCTGGTGATTAACCCCGATACCCAGGGCAACCTGGGTATCGGCAGGCGCTACCCTCCAAGAGGAACAACTGTATGGCATTTACCACCCTGATAGTCGATGCCCCCGGGCCGCCGTTACTGTTTGAGGAAGTCGATCGCTTTCTTGAGCTGGGCCTGGTCGTCACCCTCAACCTGCACTACTTCGCCGACAAAGACCGCATCCGGCAGCACTACGCCACGCGCATTCACTATGCCGAGATCAACTGCCATGACGAGCCTGCCTTTATTGCCGCGGTGACTCAGGCCGGGGGGTATAGCGTGTTCAAGACGCGCCTGAACATCCCCTTCGGCGCCAGCCTGATCCGCGCCGCCACCTCGCCCGCGCTGGCCACACCCCTGCGCGCCATTGCGCAGGCCGGCACCGGGGTTAACCATATTGATCGGCTGGCGTGCGAGCAGTGTGGCGTGGCGATACTCAACACGCCAGGTTCCAACGCGGCCGCTGTTGCCGAATACGTCGTGGCCCAGGCGCTGTTTCTGTCGCGCGACCTGGATGACTACAACACCGAAACGCACAACGGCCATTGGGCAAAAGGCAGCTTGGCACCTGCCCGCGAATACGCCGAACTGACGCTTGGGCTGGTGGGCACCGGCAGCATTGCCCGGCAGGTGGCGCGCAAAGCTGCGGCGCTGGGCATCAAGGTGATCGCCACCGGGTCCGAGCGGTTTACCGAACCGGTGGCGCGCAACCTTGAGCTTGAACGACGAGCAAGCCTGGAACAGTTACTGGCCGAGGCGGACCTCGTCTCGATCCACGTACCGCTCACCCCGCAGACCCGCGGCTTGTTCGGCACTGCCGAGTTCCGGCAGATGCGCCAGGGTTCAATCCTCATCAATACCGCTCGCGGCGGGATCGTCGACGAGCACCAGTTGGCAGCCTTCATGCGCCAGTTTCCCAGGCATATCAAAGCGGTCGCCATCGATACCTTTACCCTGGAAAAAGACCGGTTCGACTCGCCACTGACCGGCATTCCCAACGCGCAACTGACGCCACACATCGCCGGCAATACCACCACGGCAATCAGGACGGCGTCGCGCCAGATCGTCGACAAGATCCACGCATTCAGTGCTGCCGCCAGCGCGCGTTAACCTACCGGACACAAGGAAGGCCACATCATGCAAACCTCTATTTTTACCCGTCTCAACGCCCTGAGTTGCACCGACCTCAGCGATGCGATGGACCGCCTGAAGATTGTTTGCCAGTGCACCGACATCATGCCTCTGGACCGCTCGTTCAACCTCACAGGCAAAGCCTGGACCCTGCGCTACGGCCCTATTGGCCTGGACGGCGGCTCGGTGGGTGACTACATCGACGACCTTGAGGCCGGCCAAGTGGTAGTGATCGACAACCAGGCGCGGCTCGACACCACCGTGTGGGGCGATTTGCTGACCTCCACCGCCGCCCGCAAGCAGTTGGCCGGAACGGTGATTGACGGTATCTGCCGCGATGTCGACCGTGCGCTGGCGCTTAACTACCCGATCTTTGCCCGGGGTAACTGGATGCGCACCGGCAAGGATCGTGTGCGAGTCGAAGCGATCCAGGCGCCCGTTACGCTGGGCGGCGTACGAGTACAGCCCGACGATTGGTTGCGCGGCGACGGTGATGGCCTGGTAGTGATTCCGGCCGGTTCACTGAGCGAAGTGCTGGCGGTGGCCGAAGAAATCCACCAGGCCGAAGCGCATATTCGTGCGGCTATCGAGGCGGGCGTTCCTTTACGCAAAGCCCGCGCCGATTACGGCTACCACGCCTTGCAGACCCCGCGCCGCTGACGGGCCGACGACTGAAGCCGCAGCGGGTGCGGCTTCAGTTGATGCCGGTGCTGTTTATGCTCAGCGTAATTAGCCACAACGCCCTCAACCTGTAAGGCGCGGCCCTGTGGATCATCACCTTGGTGCAGACCTTCGCGTATCGCTGGATTCCAACCGCCAAAAGCCGCGTGGTGATCTCCATCCTCGTACTCGCCGCCTGCGCGATTGCAGCCGTGTTCGCCGGCAAAGACTTCATCGGCCACTTCGTCGACATGGTGCTGGCATATGCAGTGGGGATTGCGGTGCAGATTGCGTTTATGAACACGCCGCTGTATGTGGAGCCGATTTCCGAACGCATTAACGGGGCGGATTTGTCTTGGGTGGTGAAGTCGCCGTTGTATTTTTGGTTGGCGAGTCGGGGTAGTGCCTACAAACGCAGGATGGATGGGGGGAAGTCGGTGTGTAGGGTTTGAGTGAACCGACTGTAGTGTTTTGAGAGTGATGGGTGGAACCATCCATATCGTGGCTTTTCGGCTGGGGTGTGGGTGGTTTTTTGTTTTTGGCCGTAGGCGAACCGTTTGCTGTCGGCAAAACGCAAACGTCAGTGAGTAGCGGCTAGCAGCCTACGAAGCTTGCACACCACTCAGACTCAATAGGGTTTATTGCCATGACAACTCTCGGGCGTCGGGCGACGGCTCGGCGCTGGAGGCGCAATAAGATGGCTGGAAAAAAGTGAGCTTTTTCTTAAGGTGATGGCAATTTGACGCGCCGTTGTGCAGCATGGCCAGCCGGGCCAAAAATACCGAATAGCGTCCCGGTAAACCAAGGAAGAAAGTGATGAGAGTGATTCTTGTGCTGTTGTTGTTGATTAGCGGCAACGCCTTTGCCGGCTGCGACAGCATTGGCGATTCGGACCAACGCGCTTACTGCAAAGCCAAGGAAGGCCATGGTAGCTGCAACTCTATCTCCGACAGCGACTTGCGCTACACCTGCAACGCGGAAACCAGTGGGAGCAGCTGCAATAGCATCAGCGACAGTGACCAGCGTTATTACTGCAATGCCAAGACCAATCATGGAAGCTGCAACTCCATCTCCGACCGCGACCTGCGCTATACCTGCAATGCTGAAACCAACGGAGGCAGCTGCAATAGCATCGACGACAGTGATCAGCGCTATTTGTGTAACGCGAAAACCAACAACGGTAGCTGCGGATCAATCTCCAACAGGGACCTGCGTGCCCAATGTGATGCTTTGAAGCGCTGATTGAAAAAATATTGGGGGTCAGGCCACCATTATTTAAATGTGCTCTAACCCCTACTATTTAAGAGAATGATTTAAATCAGTTGTTATGTGTCGTTGGTGCATATGTAAATGGGCTGAAGCCGTACCTGCCAGAAGCGGCCTGGCAATGCCCGTAAAGCAAAACAATAAATCTTGTGGCGATTGGTGCTTATTTATAGTCGCGCATCCCTATTATCGGTTCTTCTGCAGGTACTTGAGGGTAACGTTCAGCTTCTTGTGGCAGTCTAGAGTTTGGGGGTGGTTTTCGCCAAACTCTTCCAAGAAGATTGCGCAAGCTATTTTTAAATGATCATTTGCGCTCTGATAGTTTCGAGATCGAATTAAAGCCCAACCCAAATTTCCGTGTGCAATTCCAATATTCAGGTGCCCCTCAGGGTAGTGCTGCTCATCTATCTGAAGGGCGCGCTGGAGCGATTCAATACCATTATTTATCTGACCATTGAGCGTGTATGCCTGGCCTAAATATGTCCAGCGCCCCCCGAGGCCGGGGTCATTTTTGTCAATATTCTGGTCGATCTCTAATGCGGTTTTAAAGTAAGTGATAGCGGAATCGTATTTTTCACTCGCCAAAAGACGCATGCCAATTTCGTGACTTAAAAAAGATAACTCTTGATCATTTAGATAATCACCACTTTTTTGTGACTCGTAGCTTTCGATCATATTGTTAAGTCCAATATCTGCTGACGAAAGGCTTGGAAGCAGAGAAAGAAAAAGAACCAAAGATAAACGCATATATCCCCTAATTCACATAACGTTTGGTTAAGGGGCGGCGGAACGCCGTCCCAGCGAGCGACTTAAACCATGTGTTAGACGCAGAACGGGGCCAGACCACCATTATTTTAACTGTGGACTGACCCCGTTTTTTTCGCTCTCAGTTGTAGGCCACCTACAGGTCACGACTAACGATCGTGACCTGTGTCGAGAAAAAACTTTGACTTCCACTCTCAACTTAGTCCTTTTCTAGATCCCCCAGAGTTTTTGCACGTTTCTCATCGATATGCCGTAAAAATTGCCCTTTATATACTGATCGCTCACTACTTGATGAGCCTCGAAGAGCATTAAAGGCATCACCAATGCAGTCCCTTATTGACTCTAATGAGTTAGAAGGCGCTTCAAAATAATATAACGTTAGAAGTCGAATAAATACTGCCTGCGTAACAATATTATTCGCACTCGCCTCCTTTATTAACTTACAAATCGCTTGTATGCTTGCCCTGTTTAAATTCTCTATCGTGAGCATTGTGGATAGGAAACGTATACACTGACTCGGATTGTTCGTTTCAGCCAGAATAAAATTTTCAAGCTTGGGTGTAGCCAAGGACTCCGCCATTAAAGATGAGATCAGTTGAGGGATCATCAATCTTATAAAGCTTTTAAATTGTTCTGGAGACAAAAACTCAAGCTCAGGCGGAAGGTCGTCTGGGAAGTCGTCTGGATTTATTTCGTGAAAATACTTTGTTGTGGAAACAATAATTTTTGACCACATAGTAAGAACATCATTGAGGCACTGCTTTTTTAGCTCGACATCATCAATTAGCTCACTATTCCTTAATATATTAGAGTATGCTTTTAACGCACCTATGAAATGCATTTGGCTTGATAGTGGGGTACTAGGGTGCCTTTGTCTAGCATGGTCATGATCAATAGACGCCTTTGAAGGGACTTCTGCTTCTTCAATGAATCTAGCTCTATGGTTGTCATCAATGGGAGTATTTAAAAAATCGTCCTCCATTTTCGTTAGACTTTCCGACTGATTAAATATTCCTTGTTCACTACCGTGACTTTCAAACAAAGATATGTCAACTTCAAACTCGGACTCGGCGAGTAGTTTTCGACAACAGTCCCTAGCTGAAATTAGAATATCTTTCCGATCCCGGTGAAGGCCTGTAAGTAGGTCTAGCTCGGTTGTATAGCTTGAGATTGAAAGTGGGGTTAAAACCTTTGCCAGCGCCTCTACACTATCAGCAAGTTTGTTTGCTAGGAAAAAAGCCCTAAAGCAATCGAATTTAAATGATATTTTTTGATTACTCTCATATAGTAAGCCTTTCCTAAGAAGCTCCTCTGTGAAGCCCCTTGAAGGGACGGTGAGCCCCCTCTTATTAAAGTAAGTAGATACAAAAACCTCAAATTCATTCGAATTCACCCATTCTGCGCTTGCCTCATCCATGGCGGTAGATAGTTCTGATAGAAAATGGGACTGAATATTGGAATCATAGTTAGATCGCGATTTTGACTCTGTAAATTTTTCCAGAAGACCAAAAATTAGTGCTTCTATTGCGGACGCTTGATTTATTAGTTTGGCTGTGGGCTGCTGCTCTATTACCCATAGCAATATAGATACTAAGAAAGGGGTTTGTGGTACATTCAATTTGGATAATAACTTTTTTACAAGCGCGAACCGTTCTTCAGAGTTTTGGTCATGCTCACCGAACCATTTTCTTACTAACTCCTTCGTGTGCCTTATCTTGAATGAGTGTATATAAACAACGGCCGGGTTGTTTTTTAAAGACGGAAGCTTTTCAAGACTAAGATCATCCTGCAACTCTTCGTTTGTAGCCAGTATATATCGAGGCGCTGGGTATTTCTCTCTAAACTCCTCAATTAATTTTCTATGAGCAGAACTATGCAGATCAAAGCTATCGAAGATAACCAATGCTTCACCGCCCTCTAATAGAGTGACTAGATCCCTTTTAAGGATTTCGTTACCTAAAAACTCTATTGCTTGAGTAATGATGGCTGCCACTGTCAACTTATAAAGTATTGAGATATCAATCAACAGGCCAACCCTTGCACTCCCATGAAACTCCATAAATTTATTGACTGCAATATGATTTAGCAGTGTTGATTTTCCAGACTCTCTTTTCCCGATAAAAATAATGTCTATTTTTTCTTGCGACAAGCTGTATAGACTTACGACCTCATCAGTATCTTTTGTATCAAGATCATCACTAGCAGCAAGACTTTTCTCACTTTTCTTTGCCAGCGGCGGCTCAACAAAGATAGATGATAAGTGTTTTGGTGCAATATCGGACGCCGAAAAAGATAGGAGCTTTGAATTAGCCTTTTCTAACGCTGCATTTATTGCGGTACTTGAAATAGATGTTTTGACTCCGCCGTTATTTTTCGACAAACTAAACTCATACACTCCATCCTTCGCGAATCTTGGGGAGATATCAAACTCATCTCTCTGACTATAATACTCCCGCGCCTCTATCTTTAATACGCTTTCCTTGCTATTAATATCTATAATGGAATAGCCGTTATAGTGATCTCTGCTTTCGTAGATACATCCTGTGTTGCTAATCAATAAACTCCCCAATGTTGATATTGTTTGTGACGCATTATTGCTATGATTATGCCCGCACAAAAGAAGATCAAAGTTAGTTGACAGCACTCGTTGAATTCTATTCTTTTCTTCCGGAGCCAGCCAATCTAAAGTGTGATGCATCATTGCAATCTTAATATCACAACCATCTATCTCCGCAAGTGAAAGTTCAATTTGCCGCTCGCCAACATATAGACTATTTCTATCTTTGCTCCCTCCACCAGCGGTTCGCCATGTACTATTTAAAGAGATCACACCTACTTGCACAGAGTCAATTTCTAGCTTTTTTGTTGTGAATAGCATATTCCCCGCATATGCTGAAGAATCAATTCTTCTTAAAAGCTCTACATAGCCGCTTAAGTGCCCCAAAAGTGGCGTGTCGCCTTTGCCAATAAGATTTTCGACTAGCTTATTTGCCTCTTCAGGGGTGTTTATGCTGGTAAATATTGACTCGTACAAATCCTCTCTATCCTTGAGACTTACATCATGATTTCCCGGACAGGATAAAAATACCGCCGTAGAGTTTGAGGAGCGAAGTATCCTCCTTATTATTACTTCTTGAGCGCCAATAGCGCTCTTTGACGTATTCCCTCTGTTAGCAATGTCACCAGTGCATAATATTGCATCTATTTTCTTATTGCTATTCGCCTTGATTACATCCTCACATAGCGCGTTAATTATCCTTGCGTGATCAGCACTATTAGTAACATGTAGATCTGAGATGTGTAAAATTCTCATTGCTCTGTCCTTGATTTACCCATGTATGTTCCACTGACCCACCTGTTGAGACAGGCGACAAATTATAGTTCGAAGAGCATTCTGCACAGTTCGAATTCTGGCATTAAGCGAAGTAAATTGCATTCTTTAATGCGCTAGCACTAAAGTTGTATACAGTCATTTTAAATCTTCCTCCATTAATTTTTATGGCCAATTTTCGTATTTGAAAAACCTTCACGCCTAAGCCAGAACGTTCTTAATTTTTGAGTAGTATGCATTGATCATAATAATTATTTGGTAACTGCATGCCACAATGAGTGCTTAACCTACCGAATTAACACCAACGAGTGCAAGTTGAATCGATTTATATTTTGCGTAACCAGTTGATTGTGTTCTGTAGACTGCTTTCTGCCACTCACGCTCGAAGCCTCTCGGCTATCTATAGCTCTGTACGCGAGGCAGTTATCGGCCACTTTATGCCTGTCATGTACGCAAACCTGCTGGTAAAAACCGATGTAAAAACTGACTAGGTCGAACGCAAATGGATGAGTCGGTTTTTGGAGCCACCCAAACTCTCCTAAAACCCAGTCAGATACGTCTTACAAAATCGAAAGACGCATCCACGATGCTGATCAGTCCTCATGCACGCATCACCTTTAAACACGCGGTATAGAGCACTAAACCTCTGATTTAACCTTTACCCAGAATAGTCAATGCTTCCGCAAACCAGCCTACAACCACAACAGCCCCCGTTGCCTCGCCAAAATCAGCCATCTATAGTCCGCTACGTCGCCAGCTTGATCGGCGATGGGATTCGCAGCCCTAAAAAAGAATTACCCAAAACCGTTGAGCCCACCAGATCTGTTTCCGGAGATGCCTTGTTCAACGGCAGTTCAATACTTTTTCTTTCTTAGGGATTTCTACCTTGAAAATTCAACACCCGCCCCGCCGCTTCACCCCCATGTCCCAAACCGCAACCGAATACCCTGTCCTCCTCATCGACAGCGACGCCCCGCTCAGCGAGCTTCACGCTTGCGCCAGCGAACGTCTCAACGCCGCCCTCGCCTACCTGCACCTGATGGCGTGCTCCAATGTCTCCGACTATGCCGAGCACGACATCAATACGGTCGCCAATACCGCTCGAATCATGGTGCAGGATGTGGCGGACGTGTTTACGGTGATGGAGCGGCGCGGGTTTGATGTGGCTGCTGTGAGTTGATGTGATGTGAGCTGTGTGGAAACCCGCTTTGGCGGGTTTTCTGGTTTTTGGTGAACTGAAACAGGGCTACTGATCCGGCTTTGAGAGTGCCTGTACCGCCGCCTTCGCAGCCTCGCCGGGGCTCGACAGCTCCCACCGTTTGATCTTTGTTCGACGCTGCCAGTGCGGCGATGGCGAGTGTTTGGGCGTGCCGCTATGATGTGGCCTTTCGTTTAACGCCCCAGGAAACGCCCATGCCCGCCCTCACCTTTCGCAACGCCCGCCCCGCCGATGCCGCGCGTTGCTTTGACATAGAAATCAGCGCTTACGAAGGCGATGAAGCCGCGACGCTGGAAAAGATCGCCACGCGCATTGCGCAGTACCCCGAGGGCTTTTTGATTCTGGAGGCGGATGGCGCGGTGGTGGGTTTTATCAACGGTGGCTGCGCGCATCAGGTGGTGATGTCGGATGAGGCGTTCAAGGAGTTGGTGGGGCATGCGGCCGAGGCGCCGAATGTGGTGATTATGTCGGTGGTGGTTGACCCGGCGCAGCAGGGCAAGGGCTATTCCAGGCTGTTGATGACTGAGTTTGTGCAGCGCATGCGGGCGATGGGCAAGCAGACGATTCATTTGATGTGCAAGGAGCAGCATGTGCCGTTATACACGCGCATGGGCTACACCTATGTGCAGCCTTCGCCGTCGGAACATGGCGGGATGGCGTGGCATGAGATGGTGATGGCGCTTTAACCGAGGAAGCGTTCTGTGATGACTGCAGCGCAGATTGAAATCAGCGACCAACCCCACCCCGACGCCGAGCGCCTGCTCGGCAACGGCCTGGCTGCGTTCAATGCAGCCATCACCGGTTGCAACGATCGCCTGCCGCTGACGGTGCTGCTCAAAGACCCTGACACCCGGCAGATTCTCGGCGGCATTACCGGCAAAACGTCCCTGGGCATGGCCTTTCTTGACCTGTTCCACCTGCCCGACTCCCTGCGCGGTTCGGGCCTGGGCAGCCAGTTGCTGCAGGCCTTTGAACACGAGGCGCGGCGGCGCGGTTGCCGCAACGCGGTGCTGTACACCCTGAGCTTTCAGGCGCCGGGTTTTTACGAGAAACACGGCTGGGTGCGGTTTGGCGAAATACCCTGTGAACCCGAAGGCAGCAGCCGGGTGTTTTTGTCTAAAGTGCTTTGATCAACGGCCATGGCGATGCAGCACCGGGCTGTGTAATGATCCCTGCTCGTTCCTCAAGGGATGGGGCCACCGCCATGACGCTGAACACCTCCGCTCACCCCGCGCAAGCGCCGCGCTTCTGGCGTGACGAGTGCTTGCCGTTCATTGAGGCGCGCACCATCGCCGACGGGCGCAAGGTGACGTATACCCGCCACTCCCACGAGCACTTTTCCATCGGCGCGATCACCACCGGGCGCAGTTATTACCACTACGGCGCGCAGACGTTTGAGATCAGCGCCGGCACGGTGGTGTTGATGAACCCGGGCGATGTGCATGCGTGCAACCCGATCTATGACCAGCCGTGGTCGTATCACATGCTGTACCTCGACACGCCGTGGCTGACTGACCTGCAATACCAGCTGGGTTTCAGTACCGACCAGGGTTATCGGCCGTTCAACACGCCGCACACCCGCGACAGCGTGCTGTACAACGGCTTGATCGAGCTCTACGCACTCCTGTTGGATGAGCAGGCCGAGTTGCTGCAAAAGCAGAGCGCGCTGGTGAGTTATTTCACCGAGGTGCAGCAGCGTTTGAACCCTTCGCTGACGCCGGTGCGGGAGGTCAACCACAAGCTGGAGCGCGCCGCCGAGTACATCCGCGCGCACTGCACCGAGGCGTTGAAGCTGGAAGATATTTGCCTGGCGGCCGAGTTGTCGCCGTCCTACCTGATCCGCGCGTTCAAGCAGTATTACGGGCTCACGCCGCATGCGTTTCTGGTCAACCGGCGCATTCAGTTTGCGCGCACCCAGTTGCGCAACGGCGCGTTGATCGCAGACGTGGCGCTGGCGGCCGGTTTTGCCGACCAGGCGCATTTCCAACGCACCTTCAAACAGCATTTCGCCGCCACGCCCGGGCAGTACCGCGACTTGCTCAAGCCATCAGCAAATAACCCACACTGGCCACCAGCAACGCGGCCATTGAGCGGTTGAACAGGCGCACGCCGTGGGGGTTGCTCAGGTAGCGCCGCAGGAAGGTGCCGGCATACGCCCAGCACGCCACCGACAGGTAGCAGATCACCAGGTACAGCGCCGCGAACAGCCAAACCTGGCGCGCATCGCCATCGGCCACAAACAAGCCCATGCCCGCCACGCACGCCAGCCACGCCTTGGGGTTGAGCCATTGCATGATGGCGCCGTAGAGCATCGACGGCGCAGTGGCGGTGCCCTCGGCGTCGAGCCGGCCATCGTCGACCGCGAGTTTCCAGGCCATGTACAGCAAGAAGGCCACCCCGCCCCACTGAATCAATTGGGTGAGGAGCGGCCAGCGCACCAGCACTTCATGCAGGCCCAGGCCGATCAGCACCAACAGCAAGGTGAAGCCGACGGCGGCGCCGACTACGTGTTTCTGGCTGGCAACAAAGCCAAAGCGCGCGCCGGCGCTGAGCGCGACCACATTGACCGGGCCCGGTGTGATGGAGGTGGCCAGGGCGAAGGCCGCCATGGAAATGATCAGGCTCATTGCAGTTCCTTTTGATGATGCCGCGTGAAGATGGCATCACGGTAAAGGGCTGAGCGCGCGGGGTATTGAAGAAAATGCCCCTGGGTTCGTGGGCACGTTCCGTTCAGGCGGGTAGCTGGGTGAAGATGTCTTCGAGGCCCAGCACGCGGCCGTCTTCGGAGAGGATCTCGACTTTGCGCAGCGGCTTGAGCGCCTGCGCGTCCAGCAAGCGGGTGCTGCCAGCCGCCGGCTCGGTGAAGGCTTCGCCCCATTGGGCCAGCGTCACCAGCACCGGCATCAGCGCGCGGCCTTTGTCGGTGAGTTGATATTCACTGCGCGCGCCGATTTCGCTGGTGTGCAGCAGGCCTTGCTCGACCATGTCCTTGAGGCGGGTGGCGAGGATGTTTTTCGCCACGCCCAGGTGCTTCTGGAAATCCCCGAAGCGCGTCACGCCAGCGTATGCGTCGCGAATGATCAACAGGGTCCACCAGTCGCCCACCACATCCAGCGCACGAGCAACCGGGCAGCAGTCGCCTTCCAGGCATTTGCGTTTCATCGTCGAGCCTCCCGGCAGTCAGAACTATTAGGTTGCATTATAGGACCAACAGGCTCAGGATAAAAACGGTTTCATCATTAAACCTAATTCGTCGCCTGGAGTTCATCATGGATATTCGTGGAAAAGTCGTACTGGTCACCGGCGCCAACCGTGGCCTGGGCAAAGCATTCGTCACCGCGCTGCTGGCAGCCGGCGCCGCCAAGGTGTACGCCGGCGCGCGCGACCCGGCCAGTGTCGATATTCCCGGCAGCACGCCGGTCGCGCTGGACATTACCGACCCGGCCAGCGTGCAGCGCGCCGCCGAGCAGTGCACTGATGTGAGTGTGTTGATCAACAACGCGGGCTGGCTCAAATACGGCTCGTTGCTGGCCGCAGACAGTGTTGAGAACCTGCAGCAACACTTTGACGTGAACACCTTCGGCACCCTGCGCGTGAGCCGCGCCTTCGCGCCGATCCTGGCCAAGCACGGCGGCGGCGCGCTGATTAATATCCTCTCGGTCTTGAGCTGGCTGAGCCCGCCCGGCACCGGCGGCTACAGCACCTCGAAAGCCGCCCAGTGGGGCCTGACCAACGGCCTGCGCGGCGAGCTGCGCGAACAGAACACCCTGGTGATCGGCGTGCACCCGGCCTACATCGATACCGACATGGTCGCCGAGGTGCAGGCACCGAAGAGCACGCCTCAGGAAGTGGTCGCCATCACCCTCAAAGCCCTGAGCGAAGACCGCGAGGAGGCCTTGATTTCCGACATGACTCACGCGGTAAAAGCCTCACTGTCGACCGACAGCCCGGTTTACCTCGCTCAGTGATCAACGAACCGTGCGCGCCCACCGCGGCGCGCACGTCAGTGATCCGCACGACGTTCGGGTTTTCCCGCAATGACCGGCTACAGCCCGCGATTGCGCAGCCACTGCAAAAAGCCTTTCTTGACCGGCACCGCCGGCGTTTCCCGGGTCAGGGCCTGCGCCGTGTGCACACGGAAATCCAGCAGCGCCTTCATGGCTTCGCTGATGTCATGCCGCGCATCCAGGCAAGGTTTGAGGTATTCCCTTTCGATGCGGTACAGCGTGCAGAAGGTCTTGGCCGAGAAATCCGCCAGCGTCGCCTCATCCGACAAAATCCCCGCCTCGCCAATCACCTCGCCCGGCCCCATGCGCCCGGCTTCGAACTTGTGGCCACCCTTGACCAACATCACCGAGACCACGCCGGACTCGACGATGAACAAATGGTCGCTGACCTCGCCCGCCGGCAAGATCATCTCGCCAGCGCGGTAGGTGTGCAGGGTCATGTTCTGGCTGAAGGTGTCTTTCTCTTCCTGGCGCAGGGTGGAGAAAATCGACGAGCGCTCCAGCAAGGCCCGCGCAGCGGACATCGCCGGTGGCGCGCTGCTTTCGGTGGCGGACAACAGGCCTACGCCCGCCGCTTGCAGGTGCCGGAACGCCAAATCGTAAAGCTGGTTGCGTACTTCGCGTTTGAGGCCCATGGCCGGTACAAACCCACTGATCTCATAGTCGACGCCGCCACTGGCCGAGGTTTTGAACGCCACGCTGGGCGCGGGTTTGGCCAGCAGGGGTCGGCAACCTTGCATGGCGCGCTCCAGCGCCTCGATCACGGTTTGCGGGCGCGCATGGGGGCTGACTTGCAGGCTCACCGCCAGGCCGAACATGTCCGCCGGGCGTGAGAAGTTGATGATCTTGGCTTTGGCCGCCAGCGAGTTGGGGATTACCGCCATGCTGCCCTGGGAAGTCTCCAGGCGTGTGGCGCGCCAGTCGATGTCGGTGACGCGGCCTTCGGTGCCGTCGATAGAAATCCAGTCATCGACCTGATAGGGCTTGGTGGTGTTGAGGACGATCCCGGAAAACACATCGCTCAAGGTGCTTTGCAACGCCAGGCCGACGATGATCGCCACGGCGCCGGAGGTGGCGAGCACGCCCTTGACGGGCAGGTCGAGCACATAAGCCATGGCGGCAATGATCGCGATCAGGAAAATCACTGCGCCGATCAGGTCCTGCAACAACCGCCCGCCGTGCCCGACCCGATTCATCATCACCGTGCCGAGCAACACCGTGAGGGTGCGCGCAGCGAACAGCCACCAGCCGATCTGCAACCCCGTGGCGGCCAGGTGCAAGGCGGTGTTGTCGGCATACGGCGCGAGTTGCATGGGGTTCATGCCGTCGTTGAACAACACGGCGCTGTAAACGGCAAAAATCGCCAAGCGCGCTGCGAGTTTCCAGTTGGCGAGGTTGGCGGAAATAAGGCGCCACACAGCGATATCGATAAAGATCAGCGCCACGGCGCACAACATCGGGTGATCAGCGATAAATGAGGGCATCCAGGCGACTCCAGGGCGAATGCCCAGAAGATCGCATGAAACAGGAACGCTGGAAAACAAAATGTGGGAGCTGGCTTGCCTGCGATAGCATCACCTCGGTGCAACGGATACACCGAGGTGCCTGCATCGCAGGCAAGCCCGCTGCCACAGGGGTATTGCGCCCGGCAATCAGCCCGCCATCTGCCCGAAACGCCCCGACTGGAAGTCGGCAAACGCCTGATGGATTTCCTGCTCGGTGTTCATCACGAACGGGCCGTGGCCGACGATAGGCTCGTCAATCGGCTCGCCGCTGAGCAGCAACACTTTAGCGTCATCGTTGGCCTCCAGCGTGAGCTGATCACCCTCGCGCTCGAACAACGCCAATTGTCCTTGGCGCGCCACTTCTTCGCCATTGACCAGCACCGTGCCGCGCAGAATCACCAGCGCAGTATTGCGCCCGGCGTGCAGGTCCAGCGTCACCGCTTTACCGGCATTCAGGCGCACGTCCCACACGTCAATTGGCGTAAAGGTGCGCGCAGGGCCATGAGTACCGGCGAATTCACCGGCGATCAGGCGCAGTTGCCCGGCGTCGTTGGCCAGCGGCAGCACAGGGATGTCACCGTCGACAATGGTCTGGTAACCGGCGTCGGCCATTTTGTCCTTGGCTGGCAGGTTGACCCACAGTTGCACCATTTCCAACGCCCCGCCGCTACGGGCAAAGGCTTCGGAATGGAACTCTTCATGGATGATGCCTTTCGCGGCTGTCATCCATTGCACATCGCCGGGGCCGATCTTGCCACCGGCGCCGGTGGAATCCCGGTGTTCAACTTCGCCGTCATACACGATAGTCACGGTTTCAAAGCCGCGATGCGGGTGTTGGCCGACGCCGCGACGTTGATCGGTGGGCGTGAAATCGGCGGGACCAGCGTGGTCCAGCAACAGGAATGGGCTGATGTGCTTGCCCATCGAGTCGTAGGAAAACAGCGTGCGCACCGGGAAGCCGTCGCCGACCCAATGGGCGCGAGGGCTGGTGTAGATGCCGATGAGTTTTTTCATGGTGTACCTCCAAAGTACGACCACCATAAGGCTGCTGGCGTTTGAGCACTAGCCGGCAAACGTGGCCTTATTCGTTCTATACATAGGACAGTGCTTTGTCCGCGGGCTGGCGCCGAAGCCTTGCCGTATACGGGCGGCAATACCTTGACTGACAGCGTGGACCCGCCGCGCTATGCCGTCTGGTGTTTGGGCAGAAGAGGACAAAAGCCGTTGAAACTTCCCACGTAACAGCCGGACAAGCTCTACAGATCTCTCCTTAAAACCTCTGCAAAGTCCTTCGCCTGACTCAACAGTGCGAGGGATTGCGGATGGTTTTCTTTGTTAGGGCGCCGGGTGACGGTGCCTACCCATGATTCCGGTCATTGCCAGGTTTGTCCTGGCCCCCATGGATGCCAAAGCACCGGATGTTGAAAGCGTCTTCCGTGATTTTCGAGAGTGCCTGAACACTTTTGACCAATGGGCCGAGAGCTTCTGGAGTGGTTCGGCGCTGGAAGTGGAGCAGGTGTTCAAGGTTGGAGAAGACGTCGCACTGGTGGCGCCGGTCTCTTCCAAAGCGCCAAGCCCCACAGTTGCGATGTGCAAGGCCCAGGGTTCCTTGACCCTGGTGCATATGTTCGAAAGCACGCAGTTCGTGCCGATCGGCAATACGCCGGTGATGCTGCAAGCCATTGCCGTAGATGGCAGCCCGACAGGGCCGCCCATCCATCACACCATCGGCCCCAGCGGCATTCTTGAAGTCAGAGAATGCACACGTGATCAGCGATACCAAATTACGTTTTACCCCAACGTTTCCAAAGATCACGTCAAGGCGTTGTATGCGTCTTATCAGTCGGTGATTGCGGGGTTGGAAGTTCGCCTGCGCGATGAGTGGACGAAGACCTCAAGCGCCCAATGGACCGACTTTGCAAACGCCACGCCTATTGAGCGTAGCGCGATGCAAGGCGTGGCATTTGCCAGTGGGATCAGCCAAGCGTTCTACAACCTGTGGGACAACTTTACGCAACTGTATGACCTGCTGGCGGATATCAGAACCAACAGCCAAAAGTTGCTGCAATACATCTCCCAAACCGAACTTGACGATCTGCTGAAACTGGGCAAGGACGCGATTGCGCAGGGTCTGCTGGTACTCAGCGACGAACCGCTGTTGTTCATCTATCTGTCAGCCATGGTCGGCTGGATACGCATGCTTCCACCGCCAGACATGTATGAGCTGCTGGGAGAGGTCACCGGCGAAGTATTGATCAACTTGTTTCTGATCTGGGCGACCCGGGGTATGGGCGTGCAACTTCGGCTGGGTGCTCAGGTATTGGGCCCGATCAAATCAAGGCGGGTACGCAACTGGTTGCAGACGCTGGCGGGTCAGTTGGTGGGGCCGATATTGGAGCCGCATCTGGCAGCGGTTAAGCCCTTGATGCTCGGTGGCCCTGCCACACAGATCAAGACCGTGCCGCTTGTGTCGTTGAAGGCTGGGGATCAGTTGGTTTCCAACCCGGTGCCGGCGGTTCGTAAGAAGACCCAGCAGACGACATTGGTGCGCCAGGAACCTGTCGACGATGTGCCGGCTGCGGGTAAGAACCCGAACGGCGATGCGACGGCCCCGGCGGACAAGACGGCCACCAACGGTTGCCCGGTGTCGATGGTGACCGGCGAGGAATTGCTGACCCTCACCGACGGTGTGCTGGACGGGATATTGCCGTTTGAGTGGACACGGTTGTATCGCACCAGTGCGGTGGAAGTAGATTGCGGGCTGGGGTTTGGTTGGAGTCATGCGCTGGCCCAGCGGTTGGTGGTGGATGGCGATTCGGTGGTGTGGACGGATCATGAGAACCGCTCGACTGCCCTGCCCTTGCCTTCTGCCGCCCGACCGGTGATTACCAACAGCGTGGCCGAAGCCGCGATTTACTTGGGCGCTTTGCCCGATGAACTGGTGCTGGCTCAGGCGTCACGTTTCTACCATTTCCGCGACGGTTTACTCACAGCCATCAGCGATGCGTATGACAACCGCCTGCGGGTTGTTCGAGATCGTTTGGGGCGAA
>PJQF01000035.1_pt1 | contig 96570 bp, 93 predicted proteins | sample 1503741 | NCBI WGS metagenome assembly PJQF01 (sample SAMN07775949, study PRJNA414020) | Biofilm metagenome, whole genome shotgun sequencing project. | isolation source: biomolecule (vanillin) treated reverse osmosis membrane biofilm | place: India: Nagpur | collected 2017-03-21
CGCGTTATCGCTACTTTGCCGAAACCGGTGAAGAGCGCTACGCCTCGTTCCTCGGTGCGCCGATCATTCACCACCGCCGCGTTGTCGGCGTGTTGGTCATCCAGCAAAAAGAACGTCGCCAGTTCGACGAAGGTGAAGAAGCCTTCCTCGTGACCATGAGCGCGCAGCTCGCCGGGGTTATTGCCCACGCCGAGGCCACGGGTTCGATTCGCGGCCTGGGCCGTCAGGGCAAGGGCATCCAGGAAGCCAAGTTCGTCGGCGTACCGGGTTCGCCGGGTGCTGCCGTCGGTACGGCGGTGGTCATGCTGCCACCGGCCGACCTGGATGTGGTGCCGGACAAGACCGTCAACGACATCGACGCCGAAATCAAACTGTTCAAGACCGCCCTGGAAGGCGTGCGCGCCGACATGCGCAACCTGTCGACCAAACTGGCCACGCAACTGCGCCCCGAAGAGCGCGCGCTGTTCGACGTGTACCAGATGATGCTCGACGACGCGTCGCTGGGTAACGAAGTCAAAACCGTCATCAAGACCGGCCAGTGGGCCCAGGGCGCGTTGCGCCAGGTGGTCACCGATCACGTCAACCGTTTCGAATTGATGGACGACGCCTACCTGCGCGAGCGTGCCTCGGATGTGCGCGACCTGGGTCGCCGTCTGCTGGCTTACCTGCAGGAAGACCGCACTACCAACCTGGTCTACCCCGACAACACCATCCTGATCAGTGAAGAACTGACCGCTACCATGCTCGGCGAAGTGCCGGAAGGCAAACTGGTGGGCTTGGTCTCGGTTCTCGGTTCGGGTAACTCCCACGTCGCGATCCTGGCCCGCGCCATGGGCATTCCGACGGTGATGGGCCTAGTGGACCTGCCGTACTCCAAGGTCGATGGCATCGACATGATCGTCGATGGCCATCGTGGTGAAGTCTTCACCAACCCCAGCGACGTGCTGCGCAAGCAATACGCCGAAGTGGTGGAAGAGGAGAAACAACTGGCGCTGGGCCTGGATTCATTGCGCGAGTTGCCGTGCGTGACCACCGATGGTCACCGCGTACCGCTGTTGGTGAATACCGGACTGCTGGCCGACGTGGCCCGGGCGCAGCAGCGCGGTGCCGAGGGCGTGGGGCTGTACCGCACCGAAGTGCCGTTCATGATCAACCAGCGTTTCCCGAGTGAGAAGGAGCAGCTGGCGATTTATCGCGAGCAACTGCAAGCCTTCCATCCGTTGCCGGTGACCATGCGCAGCCTGGACATTGGCGGCGACAAGTCACTGTCGTATTTCCCGATCAAGGAAGACAACCCCTTCCTCGGCTGGCGCGGGATTCGCGTCACGCTCGACCACCCGGAAATTTTCCTCGTACAGACTCGCGCCATGCTTAAGGCCAGCGAAGGGCTGAACAACCTGCGCATCCTGTTGCCGATGATCTCCGGCACTCATGAGCTGGAGGAGGCGCTGCATTTGATCCACCGCGCCTGGGGCGAGGTGCGCGATGAAGGCGCTGACGTACCGATGCCGCCGATTGGCGTCATGATCGAAATTCCAGCGGCGGTGTACCAGGCCAAAGAACTGGCGCGGCAGGTGGACTTCCTGTCGGTCGGCTCCAACGACCTGACCCAATACCTGCTGGCCGTGGACCGCAACAACCCACGGGTAGCCGATCTCTACGACTATCTGCACCCGGCGGTGCTGCAAGCGCTGCAACACGTAGTGCGCGACGCCCATGCCGAAGGCAAGCCGGTGAGCATCTGCGGTGAAATGGCTGGTGATCCGGCGGCGGCGGTGCTGTTGATGGCGATGGGCTTTGACAGCCTGTCGATGAACGCCACCAACTTGCCGAAGGTGAAGTGGATGTTGCGCCAAGTCGAGCTGAGTATGGCCAAGGATCTGCTGGCGGAGTTGATGACCATCGACAACCCGCAAGTTATCCACAGCTCGCTGCAATTGGCGCTGAAGAACCTTGGGCTGACACGGATGATCAATCCGGCCTCTGCCAAGACCCTCTAACGCCTGGCGGCGATCAAAAATGTGGGAGGGGGCTTGCTCCCGATGGCGGTGTGTCAGTACCAGATATTCTGACTGACACACTGCCATCGGGAGCAAGCCCCCTCCCACATTGGTTTTGTGGTGTGTCTAGAGCGTGAGTTCGACTTCCCCGAGTCGGCCACCATGGGGCCCAAAACTACGCTCCACCATCCGCCGCGTGCCATCGGCATTTACAATCAGCGCCGTACTCGCCCGTGTTCCATAACTTGGGCTGGCGATAAATACGCTCGATAACAGGCTTTCAGTCGCCAACCCCACGCCGGTATCCGGCAACTCAGCAAAGGGCGCGATCTGCGGATCGCTCAGAATCTCCAGTAGCGCTTCGGGTTGCGGATTGTTCAGCAACTCACTCAGCGCAGCTTTGGCCTTAAGCAGTTTCGGCCAAGGCGTATCCAGCCCTGCGTTGGATAACCCGTACACGCCCGCTTTCAACTGCGTGGGCTCGGTGTGATTGGCGTTGTAATGCCACAACTCATCCCGCGTGCCCACCAGCAGGTTAAACCCGGCGTATTCAATCGATCGGCCGTTAACGTCGGCCAAGTAGTCGTCAATGGGCAGTGAACCGCTGAGAAAGCGCGCCACCAATTCCCCGCGCGACTTGCGTGCAGGCGGTTGGTGGGGATCACGGATATTGGTCAGGGCAGCAAATCGCCCATCGGCATTCACGCCAAGCCAAGTACCGCCTGCTTCCTGATCGCGACCGGCATAGATTTCGGGCACGTCCGGCCACTGGGCCAGCGGCAGACTGGGGCGGGCATAGAACTCGTCACGGTTGGCCGCGACGATCAGCGGTTGGGCGTGGCCCGGCCGCCAGGCGAAAACAATCAGGCACATCAGGCGATTCCCTTTTGTGTTTTTTGCCACTCTACCCACACCGGCAGCGGTGTTCCATCGTATCCAGTTGGGCCGCATGCCTTCCATCCGTTAACATGCCGGACTTGATTCGGGGGCTCCCATGGAATTTCTGCTGTATTTGCTGCTGGGCGCCTGTGCGGGTGTACTCGCCGGGCTGTTTGGCGTGGGCGGCGGGATCATTATCGTGCCGGTGCTGGTGTTCAGCTTCACCTTGCAGGGCTTCGACCCGCAGGTGCTGACTCACTTGGCCGTAGGCACATCCTTGGCGACGATCATCTTTACCTCGGTCAATGCCGTGCGTGAGCACCACCGACGTGGCGCGGTGCGTTGGCCGATCTTTGTGTGGATGACCGTGGGCATCCTGATCGGTGCAGGTTTCGGTGCGCTGACCGCCGAGGCGATTTCCGGTCCGCATTTGCAGAAGATCATTGGCGTGTTCGCGCTGATCATCGCCGTGCAACTGGCCCTGGAGGTCAAGCCCAAGGCCAGTCGCACGGTGCCAGGCAAGGTCGGCCTGACCCTGGCCGGTACGGTGATTGGCTGGGCTTCGGCCATTTTCGGTATCGGCGGCGGCTCGCTGACCGTGCCGTTTTTGACCTGGCGCAGCGTGCCGATGCAACAGGCGGTGGCCACCTCGTCCGCCTGTGGCCTGCCTATTGCCCTGGCCAGTGCATTAAGTTTCATGATTCTGGGCTGGCATGACCCGCTGTTGCCCGCTCATAGTCTAGGGTTCGTGTATTTACCGGCGCTGCTGGGCATTGCCCTGACCAGTATGGTGTTTGCCCGCTTTGGCGCACGCCTGGCGCATCGGTTGTCGCCGCGGTTGCTCAAGCGGTTGTTCGCCGGCTTGCTGTTTTGCGTGGGCTTAAACTTTTTGCTGTAACGCAGACTTAATCGCGCCCGGGCATGGTCCGGTCGCCATAACGCATGATTTAACGAGGAGTCGCAATGCTGCCTTACCCGCAGATCGACCCGGTGGCTCTGGCCATCGGTCCGCTGAAAATCCACTGGTACGGGTTGATGTACCTGATCGGCATCGGCGGCGCCTGGCTGCTGGCCTCCCGCCGCCTGAACCGTTTCGACCCGACCTGGACCAAGGAGAAACTCTCCGACATGGTCTTCTGGCTGTCGATGGGGGTCATCGTCGGCGGGCGTCTGGGGTATGTGCTGTTCTACGATCTGTCCGCCTACATCGCCAATCCGACACTGATTTTCGAAGTGTGGAAGGGCGGCATGGCGTTCCACGGCGGGTTTATCGGCGTAATGATTGCTGCCTGGTGGTTCGGCCGCCGCAATGGCAAGTCGTTCTTCCAACTGATGGACTTCGTTGCGCCGCTGGTGCCGATTGGCCTGGGCGCCGGGCGTATCGGTAACTTCATCAATGCCGAGCTCTGGGGCAAGCCGACCGACGTGCCGTGGGCCATGGTGTTCCCGCCGTTCAGCGACCCGGCACAACTGCCGCGCCATCCGTCGCAGCTATACCAGTTCGCACTGGAAGGTGTGGCACTGTTCCTCATTCTGTACATTTTCTCGCGCAAACCACGCCCGACCATGGCCGTTTCCGGCATGTTCGCGCTGTTTTACGGCATCTTCCGTTTCATCGTCGAATTCGTACGTGTGCCGGATGCGCAATTGGGCTACCTCGCGTGGGGCTGGCTGACCATGGGTCAGGTGTTGAGCATCCCAATGATCCTCGTGGGGCTGGGCCTGCTGTGGTGGGCGTACAATCGCCCGCAGCCGCTGAAGAACACCGCGCTTTAAATTCGAATGCCGGGGCCTGCGTGCGGGCTCCGGCTTCAACGATACGGGTACTTACATGAAGCAATATCTCGAACTACTGAACGACGTCGTGACCAATGGCCTGACCAAGGGCGATCGCACCGGCACCGGCACCAAGGCCGTGTTCGCCCGTCAGTATCGGCATAACTTGGCCGACGGCTTCCCGCTGCTGACCACCAAGAAGCTTCACTTCAAAAGCATCGCCAATGAGCTGATCTGGATGTTGAGCGGCAACACCAATATCAAGTGGCTCAACGAAAACGGCGTGAAGATTTGGGACGAATGGGCCACCGAAGACGGCGACCTGGGCCCGGTCTACGGCGAGCAGTGGACTGCCTGGCCGACCAAAGACGGCGGCACGATCAACCAGATCGACTACATGGTGCACACGCTCAAGACCAACCCCAACAGCCGTCGCATTCTGTTCCACGGCTGGAACGTCGAATACCTGCCGGACGAAACCAAGAGCCCACAGGAAAACGCGCGCAACGGCAAACAGGCCCTGCCACCGTGCCACCTGCTGTACCAGGCGTTCGTGCATGACGGCCATCTGTCGATGCAGTTGTACATCCGCAGCTCCGACGTATTCCTTGGTCTGCCGTACAACACCGCTGCCCTGGCGTTGCTCACCCATATGTTGGCGCAACAGTGCGACTTGATCCCTCACGAGATCATCGTCACCACTGGCGATACCCATGCCTACAGCAACCATATGGAACAGATCCGGACCCAACTGGCGCGTACACCGAAGAAGCTGCCGGAGTTGGTGATCAAGCGTAAGCCGGCGTCGATCTACGATTACAAGTTCGAAGATTTTGAGATTGTGGGCTATGACGCTGATCCAAGCATCAAGGCCGATGTCGCTATCTAGCGTCTGACGCCGTCCAATGTGGGAGGGGGCTTGCCCCCGATTGCGGTGGGTCAGTCACCCAATACTTAACTGACCCACCGCCATCGGGGGCAAGCCCCCTCTCACATTTGGCCCGTTTAATGGCCGTGGCTTCTGCCTACATGTGAGGGCTCAGCCTCGCTGGCCTGCATACTCCCGCTGACCTCCAACTGCTGCAAAATCCCACAGTGATCCCCGCCGCCACAGCGTTGGCGCAAGTCCAGCAACTGCACCTGCAACGCCAATAACCCGTCGATCCGCGCTTTCACATGGTGGATATGCTCGTCGACCAACGCATTCACGCTTTCGCATTGGTCCTGTGGACTGTCGCGCAGGCTGAGCAGGCTGCGGATTTCTTCGAGGGTCATGTCGAGGCTGCGGCAGTTGCGGATAAAGATCAGCCGCTCGGTGTGCGCCTGGGTGTACACGCGGTAGTTGCCGTCGGTGCGGGCCGGGGGCGGCAGCAGGTTTTCCTTCTCGTAATAACGGATGGTTTCCACCGGGCAATCGGTGAGTTTGGCCAGTTCGCCGATCTTCATCGCAGCAATCTCCAAATGGGTGCTTGACCCTATAGTGGCTACAGGGTCTTTACTTGGCAACAGGCACCTTTACGGACGCGACCGAATGAGCGACTCCATCCACACCCCGCATAAACACGATCACGATCACGATCACGATCATGATCATGGCCCTAAGAAACTCACGCCTGTGCATAACCACGGCCACGGTGGTGCCTGCTGTTCCGGGACTCCAGCACCGGAGTTGGTGCAATTGAGCGAAGCGCCCACCGCCGGCTCGCGCCTCAGCACCTTCCGCATCGAAGCCATGGACTGCCCCACCGAGCAAACGCTGATCCAGAACAAACTGGGCAAGTTGGCGGGTGTGCAGCAATTGGAATTTAACCTGATCAACCGCATCCTCGGCGTCACCCACGACTTGCCGAGTACCGCGCCGATCATCGATGCCATCAAGTCCTTGGGCATGCAGGCCGACCCGATCGAGGAAGGCACCCCGGCTGCCGAACCTCCTGCCAAAAAACACTGGTGGCCGTTGGCGTTGTCCGGCGTCGGTGCGTTGGGCGCCGAAGTGCTGCACTTCACGAATGCCGCGCCGACGTGGGTCATTGCCCTCGTGGCGCTGGTGTCGATCCTCAGCGGCGGCCTCACCACCTATAAAAAGGGCTGGATCGCCCTGAAGAACCTCAACCTGAACATCAACGCCTTAATGAGCATCGCCGTGACGGGCGCGATCCTGATCGGCCAGTGGCCGGAAGCCGCCATGGTGATGTTCCTGTTCACCGTCGCCGAGCTGATTGAAGCCAAGTCCCTGGACCGTGCGCGCAATGCCATCAGCGGCTTGATGCAGATGACCCCGGAGCAGGCCACGGTGCAGCAGGCCGACGGTAACTGGGTTGAGCAGGAGGTTAAAAGCATCGAACTGGGCGCCATCGTTCGGGTTAAACCCGGCGAGCGCATCGGCCTGGACGGTGAAGTCACCGCAGGTCAATCCACCATCGACCAGGCGCCGATCACCGGGGAAAGCCTGCCGATTGAAAAAACCGTGGGCGATAAAGTCTTCGCCGGCACCATTAACCAAGCCGGCTCCCTGGAATACAAAGTCACGGCAGCGGCCAATAACTCCACACTGGCGCGGATCATCCACGCCGTCGAGCAAGCACAAGGCGCACGGGCTCCGACCCAGCGCTTCGTCGACAGTTTTTCCAAGGTCTATACCCCGGCCGTCTTCCTGTTTGCCTTGGGTGTAGCGATTATTCCGCCGCTGTTCATGGCCGGTGTCTGGTTCGACTGGATCTACCGCGCCCTGGTGCTGCTGGTGGTTGCCTGCCCCTGCGCGTTGGTGATCTCCACTCCGGTGACGATCGTCAGCGGCCTGGCGGCGGCGGCGCGCAAAGGCATCCTGATCAAGGGCGGCGTGTACCTGGAGGGTGGTTACAAGCTCGACTACCTGGCGCTGGACAAGACCGGCACCATCACGCACGGCAAACCGGTGCAGACCGATTACTTGGCGTTGTTCCCAAACGTCGAGGACAGCGCACCGGCCCTCGCCGCCAGTTTGGCTGGGCGTTCTGACCACCCGGTGTCGTTGGCCATTGCGAATGCGGCTGTGGATAAAAACCTGCCGGTGCACGTTGTGGATAACTTCGAAGCCCTGGCCGGTCGTGGTGTGCGCGGCGATATCAAGGGTGAGACTTACCACCTGGGTAACCACCGTCTGGTAGAAGACCTCGGCCTGTGCTCGCCTGAGCTGGAAGAAAAGCTGTTCGCGCTGGAGAAGCAAGGAAAGTCCGTGGTGTTGCTGCTCGATAAGTCCGGCCCCCTGGCGCTGTTCGCCGTGGCCGATACCGTCAAGGACAGCAGTCGCGAGGCCATTCAGCAATTGCACGAGTTGGGCATCAAAACCCTGATGCTCACCGGCGACAACACCCACACCGCCCAGGCGATTGCGGCCCAGGTCGGCATCGACCAGGCTCAAGGCGACCTGTTGCCCACCGACAAACTGCAAGCCATCGAAACCCTCTACGGCCAAGGCCACCGGGTGGGCATGGTCGGCGACGGCATCAACGACGCCCCGGCCCTGGCCCGGGCAGAGATCGGTTTTGCAATGGCCGCCGCCGGTACCGACACTGCCATCGAGACTGCCGACGTGGCGCTGATGGACGATGATTTGCGCAAGATCCCGGCATTCATTCGTTTGTCGCGGCAAACGTCGAGTATCCTCAAGCAGAACATCGCCCTGGCGCTGGTGATCAAGGCGATCTTCCTCGCAGTCACTTTCCTGGGGATGGCCACCATGTGGATGGCGGTCTTCGCCGACATGGGCGTGAGCCTGCTGGTGGTGTTCAATGGCCTGCGCCTGTTGCGCAAATAAACGATGAGAGGGCGGTGTGCTGAGTGCTGAGCTGAAGGCGTTTTTTATGGTCGCCCGCCTGGGCAGCATTACCCAGGCGGCGAAAAAACTCGGCCTTAGCCAGCCCACAGTCACCACTCAGATCCGCAACCTGGAAAGCCAGTACGGCGTTGAGCTGTTCTACCGCGGTGGTCGCCGCCTCACGGTCAGTGATGACGGCGCCCGGTTGCTGCCGATGGTCAAGGCGTTGTTGCAGCAGGAAGCGGACATCGAGTTTTTCCTGCGCAACAGTGGTCAACTCCAGGGCGCTTTGCGCATTGCCGCGACAGCGCCGTATTACATCCTCGACCTGGTCAAAGCCTTTCGCGAACGCCTGCCCCATGTGGAGGTGTCGGTGGACATCGGCAATTCTCAGCAGGTACTCGAAGCGCTGGACGAGTACCGCGTAGACGTCGCCGCCTCTTCGCAGTTGCTGGAAGACCCGCGTTTGATCCGCCGCGTATTGGGCACTGATCCTCTGGTGTTGGCGGTGCATCGCAATCATCCCCTGGCCAAGCTTGATCATGTGCTATTGACTGCCCTGGCCGGACACACCTTATTGATGCGCGAAGCAGGTTCCACCACCCGACGGCTTACCGAGGACATGTTGCAGGGTGCTGGGGTGAGCTATGGGCCGTTGCTGGAGATCGGCAGTCGCGAGTCAATCCGGGAGGCGGTGCTGCGCAATATCGGTATCAGCATCATTGCTCGACAGGAAGTGCCCCATGATCCGCAGTTGCGGGTGTTGACCATTGAGAATGCGCCGCAGATTCCGGAGTACCTGTACTGCCTCAAAGAACGAAAAGGCGCTCGCCTGCCGGCGGCGTTTCTAGGGTTGGCGCAGGAAATGTCGCCAATTTAGAGGTTTGGTGGCTGCCTTGAGGGCCAATCGGGGGCAAGCCCCCTCCCACATTTTGATCTGCGAACACATTCCAAGTGTGGGAGGGGGCTTGCCCCCGATTGCGGTAAACCAGACACCCCCCTCCAAATCACCTACACAAATCCACCAATACCACTATCACTCCCTTTTGCCTTTCTGCCACAAGAGGGACGCATTGCCCGCCTAGCATGGCCTTCATCAGTTCGATGAGGTGCCACCATGAACACAGTCCTGACTCAACCCGGCGCGCCGATGAAAGTGCGCGGTATCCAGAAACGCTTCGGCGCCTTTACCGCGCTGGACCACGTGTCCCTGGACGTCGCCGCCGGCGAGCTGGTGTGTCTGCTGGGTCCGTCTGGCTGCGGCAAGACCACCTTGCTGCGTTGCATCGCCGGCCTGGAGCGCCAGGACAGCGGCGAACTTTACCTGGGTGATCGCGATGTTTCCCTGCTGCCACCTCAGGCGCGGGACTACGGCATTCTGTTCCAGTCCTACGCGCTGTTTCCCAACCTGACCATCGAAGCGAACATCGGCTACGGCCTCACCGGCAGTGGTCGCGATGAAGTGCGCCAGCGTGTCGGGCAGATGCTGGAACTGGTCGGTCTGGTCGGCAGCGAAAAGAAATACCCCGGCCAGCTGTCCGGCGGCCAACAGCAGCGCGTTGCCCTGGCCCGCGCTTTGGCGCCGGCCCCTTCGTTACTGCTGCTGGACGAACCCATGTCAGCCCTCGACGCCCGCGTGCGTGAGCACCTGTGCACCGAGCTGCGCCAGCTGCAACGGCGCTTGGGCATCACCACGCTGATGGTCACCCACAACCAGGACGAAGCCATGTTGATGGCCGACCGTATTGCCGTAATGAACAACGGTAAGGTCGAGCAATACGCCACGCCCCAGGAAATTTACGACCGCCCGGCCACGCCGTTCGTGGCGGAGTTTGTCGGCCAGGGCAACTGGCTGCCGTTCAGCCGCAACAGTGCCAGCCATGCCCAGGTCGGCGGGATGAACATGCGCCTGGCCGAGGATGCCGGTGTGGCCACGTCCGGCCGCCTGTTCTGCCGACCGGAAGCCATCAGCGTCAACCCGCCAGTGCATGAAGAAAACCTGTTCGCGGCCAAGGTCCGCGAGATCACCTTCCTCGGCAACCGCTGCCGCATGAGCTTTGAACTGGACCAACTGCCGGGCCACCCGCTGCTGGCTGAACTGGCCCCGGAGGCGATGCCGCGCCTGGGCGCTCAAGACATCTGGGTCGCCTTGCCGCCGCGCAGCCTGCAGGTGTTTGCCTGAGATGGCCGCTGTCATGACTCTGCCGCGGCAAGTTTCCCGCGCCGAAACCGGCGACCGTATTTTTGTGCTCGGCGGCAAACTGCTCTGGCTGTGCCTGCTTAGTGTTGCCGTGTTGATGCCGCTGCTGGCGATCTTCTGGCGCGGCTTTAGCAGCGAGGCCGGGCAGGGCGGTGGCCTTGTGGCCGCTCGGGATTTAATCACCAGCGAGAACTTCCACTGGCTGCTGGGCAATAGCCTGAAAGTCTCCCTCAGCGTGGCGGCCATTGTCGTACCTCTGGCCTACCTGTTTGCCTACGCGCTGCAACGCACGTTGATTCCAGGCAAGGCGATCTGGCGAGGCCTGTCGCTGCTGCCGTTGATGGCACCGTCGATGCTGCCGGGCATTGCGCTGGTTTATCTGTTCGGTAATCAGGGCATGCTGCGCGGGCTGCTTTCGGACAACATCTACGGCTTCTGGGGGATTGTGCTCGGGGAAGTGATCTACACCTTCCCGCACGCGTTGATGATCCTGTTGTCGGCGCTGTCCCTGGCGGATGCGCGGCTGTTCGATGCCGCCTCTAGCATGGGCGCCAGCCCGGCACGGGCGTTTCGCAGCATCACCTGGCCGGCCACGCGCCAGGCGGTGTTCGCCGCATTCTGCCTGGTGTTCACCTTGACCATTACCGACTTCGGCGTGCCCGTGGTGGTCGGTGGTGATTACCAAGTGCTGGCGTTGGAAGCCTACAAGGCGGTGGTCGGCCAGCAACAATTCGGTCGCGGCGCGTTGATCGGCATGGTGTTGCTACTGCCGGCGCTGTTCAGTTTTGGCGTGGATGCGTGGTTGCGCCGGCGTCATGGCGACGCCATGAGTGGCCGTGCCCAGGTGTTCCAGCCCACGCCATCGCGGGTAAGGGATGGCTGCTACCTGGCCATCGTCCTACTGATCTGCTCCGTGTTGCTGCTGGTGTTCGGCATGGCGGTGTACTCCTCGCTGGTGAAATTCTGGCCGTACAACCTGTCGCTGTCGCTGAACCACTACCAGTTTGAAGACACGGCGGGCGGCGGCTGGCTGGCCTATCGCAACAGCCTGCGCATGGCCTTGTGCACAGCACTGATTGGCAGTGTGCTGATCTTCACCGGCGCCTATCTGATGGAAAAAACCAAAGGTCAGAAGGGCCTGAACCTGGCGCTGCGCATGCTCAGCTTTGTCCCGATGGCCGTGCCGGGTTTGGTGCTGGGCCTGGGCTACGTGTTCTTCTTCAACCTCAACGGCAACCCGCTGCACGTGTTCTACGGGACCATGACCCTGCTGGTGGTGTGCACCATTGCTCACTATTTGACCACTGCGCAGATGACCGCCACCACCGCGTTGCGCCAGCTGGACGCCGAGTTTGAAGCCGCCGCGCTGTCGCTCAAGGCGCCGCTGTACCGTCATTACCTGCGCGTCACCGTGCCGATCTGCCTGCCGGCGCTGCTGGACATCGTGCGCTACCTGTTTGTGTCGGCGATGACCACCGTGTCCGCCGCGATCTTTCTCTACAGCCCCGACACCATCCTCGCCGCCGTCGCCGTGTTGAACATGGACGACGCCGGCAATGTGGGCGGCGCGGCGGCCATGTCGACCCTGATCCTGTTCACCTCGGCCGGCGTCTCGCTGCTGCTGGCGTGGGCCTCACGTGGCGCGCTGCGCCGATCCCAAGCCTGGCGCCAGACCGCGCCCGGCCAATAACCCTTAAAGGAGGTATTCCATGTTCAAGCCCCTGGCGCTGGTCGCTGCCGTACTCACTGCATTCAGCCTGAATGCCTTCGCCAAAACCGAACTGACCGTGTACACGGCCCTCGAAGCCGAGCAGTTGAAGACCTACAAAAAGGCCTTCGAGCAAGCCAACCCTGATGTTGAAATCAAGTGGGTACGTGACTCCACCGGCATCATCACGGCCAAGCTGCTGGCCGAGAAAGATCGCCCGCAAGCCGACGTGGTCTGGGGACTGGCGGCCTCCAGTCTGGCGATCCTCGACCAGCAGGGCATGCTCGACAACTACGCGCCGAAGGACCTGGACAAGATCGGCAAAAACTACCGCGACGCTGCCAACCCCCCGGCCTGGGTCGGCATGGACGTGTGGGCCGCGACCATCTGCTTCAACACCGTCGAAGCCGAGAAACAGGGCCTGACCAAGCCGGTGAGCTGGCAAGACCTGACCAAGCCTGAGTACAAGGGCAAGATCGTGATGCCCAACCCGGCATCGTCCGGCACCGGTTTCCTGGACGTAAGCGCGTGGCTGCAGACCTTCGGCGAGAAACAAGGCTGGCAGTACATGGACGACCTGCACCAGAACATCGGCCAGTACGTTCACTCCGGTTCCAAGCCTTGCAAGCTGGCGGCTTCGGGGGAATTCCCGATTGGTATTTCGTTTGAATACCCGGCGGTACAGCTCAAGCGCCAGGGCGCGCCGCTGGACATCATCCTGCCCAAAGAAGGCCTGGGTTGGGACATCGAAGCGACTGCCGTGATCAAGGGCAGCGCCCATGCCGACGCGGCGAAGAAACTGGCGGACTTTTCTGCCAGCCCTGCGGCGATGGAGTTGTACAAGGACAACTTTGCCGTGCTCGCCCAGCCGGGAATCGCCAAGCCGCAGACCGAATTGCCAGCGGACTACGAGCAGCGTTTGATCAAGAACGACTTCGGCTGGGCCTCCAAAAACCGCGACAGCATCCTGACTGAATGGCGTAAGCGCTATGACGGCAAGTCGGAGAAGGTAGCGGGTCAGTAAGGTTTTCGTTAGGGCTGATGGCCCTAGCGGGAGCAAGCCCCCTCCCATAGTCGACCGAGTTCCTGCATGAGAATGCGGTCAACTGTGGGAGGGGGCTTGCCCCCGATGGCGGTCTTGAAAACAGGACATCACTAAATGACACACCACAGCGACCTGCTGATCATCGGCGCCGGCATCCTCGGCCTTTCCCACGCTTATGCAGCCGCCAAACGCGGCCTCAAGGTCAAAGTCTTCGAGCGCAGCGCCACGCCGTTGGGCGCCTCGGTGCGCAACTTCGGCCAGGCTCTGGTCACCGGCCAACCACCGGGGCCGATGCTCGACCTGGCGCGGGAAAGCCGTGCGATCTGGGGGCAGTGGGCGCAAGTCGCCGGGCTGCAACTTAAGCGCAACGGCTCGTACTTGTTCGCCCGCACCGAAGCTGAAGAACACCTGCTGGAAGCCTTCTGCGCCGGTCGCGCGCAGGAGTACGGCTATAACGTCGAGTTGCTGCAAGGCGCAGCAATGAAGGATCTGTACGGCGGCCAGTTCCGCCACCACCGCGCCGCGCTGCATGGCAAGGACGATCAACAGCTGTATTCGCGCGAGGCGATTCCGGCGCTGATCAACTACCTGACGCAAGCGCTGAACGTGGAGTTTCATTTCTCCACGCTCGTGCGCGACGTGGAGCCGGGGCAACTGCACAGCACGGCGGGGAGCTTTCGTGGCGAGCAGATCATCGTCTGCTCCGGCCACGATTACCAAACCCTGCTGGCCGAATCGATTGCGCCGCTCAACCCGCAGGTCTGTCGCCTGCAAATGCTGCGCGCTCGGCCGGTGCTCAACCTGAACCTGCAACACGCCTTGCTCACCGGCCTCAGTTGCGTGCATTACGGTGCTTTCGCCGACTTGCCGGAAGCCGCGCCGGTGCAGGCGCAGATCCTTCGCGAAGCACCGTACCTGCATGAGCATGGCATTCACTTGCTGATCAGCCCGACGCCTCACGGCGAACTGATCATCGGCGATTCCCACGAGTACGGCAGCGATGCGTCGCCCTTCAACGCCGAACAGGTCGACGACTGGATGATCGAACTGGCCCAGCAGACCCTGGGCTGCAAGATCCAGGTGGTGGAGCGTTGGCAGGGCGTTTATGGCTCGCGTGGACCGGCGCCGTTTTCGTTCTTGCGGGCGGCGCCAGGCGTGAGTGCAGCGTTGATGCACACCGGCGTGGGCATGAGCGTGGGACCAGCGATGGCCGAGCGCAATATCCGCGCGTTGTGTGGGGAGGCGTGATGAACCGGGAACAGGTGATTACCGACGTCTTCGGTTTGTACGAACAGCACGGCACGGCGGACTACATCGGCGAGCCGGTGTCGCAGATCGAACACATGTCCCAGACCGCGCAGTTGGCCATGGCAGAAGGTTTCGATGATGAAGTGGTATTGGCAGCGTTCTTTCACGACATCGGCCATCTCTGCGGCCAGGGCAACGCGAACATGGGTGGTTATGGCGTGGTCAGCCATGAGCGGTTGGGGGCGGATTACCTGCGTCGGGCAGGGTTCAGCGAACGCATGGCCAGGCTGGTGGAATATCACGTGCAGGCCAAGCGCTACCTGACCTTCAGTCAGCCGGATTACTACGCGCGCCTGAGCGAAGCCAGCCGTCGAACCTTGGCTTATCAGGGCGGCGTGATGACGGCCGATGAGGCACGGGCCTTCGAGCAAGACCCGCTCCATGCAATCAGCCTGCGCCTGCGCCACTGGGACGAATTGGCCAAGCAAATGCACGTGCCGGTGCTCGATCTGCGGGCACTCAAGGCCAAGGCCGCACGGCTACTGGCTGCGTAGATTGGCCTTACGCCAAACGCAGATACGCCGCCTAGAACGCCGGTGGTCGGCTCACTAAGGTGTTTGCTTCTTTAATTCAAGGAGCAACGCTGATGCGCTACTTAAAAGTGACGGCCCAGGACATGAGCGGCAATGGTCAGGCGGACACGGTTATCCTGCACTTCTATGAGCAGCAGGCAGGCTGTCCCGATGAGCTGATCCACGAGATCTTTGCGGTGGACATGAGCGCGGATGGCAGGGTCGACCTGCAATGGGCGGACGACCTTAACCCCATTACCCGCCCCAGCGGGTTGGAAAAGCATCGAGTGGACACCTTTGCCGACAGCTTTTTGAAGTTGAACTGGTTCAATCGGCGCAGCCATTGGCAGCGTACGTTGACGATGTACGTCGATCATTACGCAAAAGCAGGCACGCCCAACGCGGTCAAGCTGGACTTCCATGAGCGCACGGCGTCGCAGTGCAAGGGTTCGCTAATCTACAAGGCCGCCGCCTATGACGGTGATGGCGACGGGGTGCTGGAATCGTTTACCAACAGTGATATCGACCGCGACGGTATCGCGAACAAAGCCGATAAAGAGTTGATCCGCACGTTATGCACGGCCTTTCTGGGCTTTGAGTGGTACGCGTGCCAGTAAGCGCAGTCACGCTTCATCGAGCCGTGCGGCCAGGGCCTCGACTTGCTCCTGACGCTCGGCCTGGCTCAGCTTGGCGTGGGGGTTGAGCGACGACCATTGCGGATGGGCACGGGCTTTGTGCAGCGCCTCCGGCAACTTGCCTTCGCGCCAGGTTTTGTCCTGGGGCGTATCGACCTTGATGCTGTGCATCGCCGCGTGGCCGCGCACGCTCAGGGCCTTGAGCAACTGGCGTTGGCGCAGGGCGAGCAGGCGCAGCACGCTATCATCGACGGTCAACTCGCGTTGGCCCTTGATCTTGCCCAGCAGGCGGCTGCCATAGCTGCGCGCGGTTTGCAGCGCGCCCCCGGCGATGGCACCGGCCAGGGCAGCGGCGCCCAGCGTCAGCCCGCCAACTAGCAGATCCACGCCGGCACCCGCCGCCGCGCCGGCAGCGATCCCGCCACCCACGCGCACGCCGAGTTGCTTGAGGGTTTCCGGGTTGAACAGGTCGTCGCCCCAGCGGCCATCCAGCAGCGGCAAGTCGCTGGCGGCCGCGTCTTGTGGGCGGAAACCGAACAGCTTGAGCAGGGCCTCCACACATTTTTGTTCGCGCTGGCGCACGGCCTTGCGCAAATCGCCGATGGCTTGCTGCTCATCTTCAGTGACCACGCTGCGCCTGCACGCGGCGCAGTCGATCAATAATTCGGCGATCAACCGCGCTGCGCTTTGCTGGCGGGCTTGGCGTTGGGCTTGCTGATCAAGGACCAAGCGTTCCAACTGCGGTCGTGCGTTTTCCAGCAGCAGGGCCAGACTTTCATACAGACGACGCTCGCCGTCTTCCGGCGGCGCGACGCTGTCGAAACGCACCAGCGCATGAAGGCCGAGGCGGGCCAGGGCTTCGCGCCAGTCCGGTTCGCGGTGGTCGCTGCTGCTGACGAAATTGAGCACCGGCAGCAAGGGTTTGCCGCAACTGGCCAGCACTTGCAGCTCATCGCGGTACTTGGCCAGCACCGGCTCGCGGGCATCAATCACATACAGACCGGCGTCCGAGGCCAGCAGTTGGCGCAGCACTTTGGCTTCCTGCTCGAAACGCTGGCGCGCTTCGCTGCCTTCGAGGAACCGCGCCAGGCGCGCCGGGCCGTCCAAGCGTTCGCCAGGTCGGTCGAGACGTTCCAGGTAATCAAGCAGGGCGATGGCATCTTCCAGGCCGGGCGTGTCGTACAGCTCCAGCAGGGCTTCGCCGTCCACCGACAGGCGCGCGCCTTCCACATGCCGCGTGGTGCTGGGACGATGGGAGACTTCACCGAAGCCCACATCCCGGGTCAGGGTGCGCAGCAGCGAGGTTTTGCCCACGTTGGTGTGGCCGACCACGGCGAGTTTCAGCGGTTTAGTCATGACCGGTCTCCAGCCAGTTCAACGGCGCGCAGTCGGCGAAGGGCAGATCCAGTTGATGCAGCGCGGTGTGCCAATCGCCGAGGCGTTCGGCATCCAGCGCTTGGCCAGGCGGTGCTTGCAGCAGCCAGACGCGGGTGGCTGCGGCGCTGCGCGCGAGTTCGGCGATCAGCGCGAGGCTGCCGCGATCCGGCGAACGGCGCGGGTCGCAGGCGATGGCCAGGCGCGCGGGCGGGAAGCGGGTGAGCTGTTCCAACAGCTTGTTGCGCGATTCACGGCTGTCGAGGATGCCGGCGTTTTTCACTTGGGCTGGTAGCTTGGGCGGCCAGGGGTGTTGGTCGTCCAGCTCGATGGCCACCAACAGGGCGCCGTCGCTTTCCAGCTCACTGACGCCGCCGGTAACGTGGTGCAGTTGCTCGGGCGCGGCGTCGTTGACGCCGAGGCGTTCACTGCTTGGCATCAGGCGTTCACGCAGTTGGCTATAGCCCGGTAGGTTCAGGTCCAGACGCAAGGCCGCGCGTCCTGCTTTCCAACGCCACAGGCACAACAGGGCGAGGATGATTCGGGGCAGCAGGCCGTAGACCAGCAACACGCCCACCAACCAAGCGGCCCAGGCTTGGCGGGCGCTTTCGATATTGAGGGCGGAGTCGCCGCTGGCGCGGATCATCTCGACGGTCGGTACATTGAAACCAAGCACAGCGGGCAGGGCGCCGAGGGCCTGGGTGACGGCGACGAAGGTGTCGGCACCGAGAATGGTGGTTTCCCACACAAAGCCGTAGCGCCTTGTGGCGAGCAGTGTCAGCAGAATGACCAGCGCGCAGAGCAATGCCAGCAGCCACAGTCCGTTGACCAGCACACCGACTGCCCAGCGATTGAGTTTCTGGCGCTGCAACAACAGCAATAACGCCGGGGCCAATTGCGCGGCCTTGGCATCACGGGCGAGTTTTTCACTGAGCCACAGCCATAAGCGACCAAGGCTGGCGCTGTGCTCTCCAGCAAACAGCAGGCCCAGTGCCCAGCTTATCAACAGGATCAGATTCAAACCGAGCAGGCTGCCCAGGGCCCAGAACACATTCACCGGGGTCAAACCGTTGCCCAGTGCCGCGAAGGCCAGCCCGGCGCCGCTGATAACGGCGACTAGCGCCAGCAGCACCAGTGCCAAACGCGCACCTTGCAGCCAGCGGGTGAGGGCGGCAGTCAGCCCATCGCGCTCGGCCAGATGCAAGGCGCGATGCTGGATGCGCGTCGACAGATCGCCGCCGGCCGTGCGGGCCAGGCGGTTGGCTTCCAAGTCCTCCAGGGCGCCTGCGTGTTCTTCACGCAGGCGCACGGTTTCTGTCAGCCAGAGTTTTTGCAGCGGGTTCAGTGCAGTCACGCGCCGTCCTGTTGAGCAAGTGAGGTTGGAGCATAACCGCTAGGTCTTGGCTCTGGTATTCTCGTCGCCATGAAAAAAACTCTCCCTTTAAGCCTGATCGCAGCCCTCGGTGAAAACCGCGTGATCGGCGTCGATAACAGCATGCCCTGGCATTTGCCGGGGGATTTCAAATATTTCAAGGCCACCACTCTTGGCAAGCCAATCATCATGGGGCGCAAGACCTGGGATTCTCTGGGTCGACCGCTGCCTGGGCGCTTGAACCTGGTGGTCAGCCGTCAGACCGATCTTAAGCTTGAAGGTGCGGAAGTTTTTCCGTCACTCGATGCCGCCGTGGCGCGGGCTGAAGGCTGGGCGCTGGAGCAGGGCGTGGATGAGTTGATGCTGATCGGTGGCGCGCAGCTGTATGCGCAGGGACTGGAGCAGGCGGATCGGTTATATCTCACGCGCGTGGCGCTGAGTCCGGAAGGGGATGCGTGGTTTCCGGAGTTTGATGCGAACCAGTGGACGTTGGTTTCCAATCTGCCAAACCCAGCCGAAGGTGATAAGCCGGCTTACAACTTCGAAGTCTGGGAAAAAGCCTAAAAGCATCGGGGGCAAGCCCCCTCCCACATTGAAGTGCATTCCAAATGTGGGAGGGGGCTTGCCCCCGATGACGGTCTATCAGGCCTGCGCTAACTCCGCATGCTCATCCGCATCCAACAACGCCTTGTCCGTCTGCCCCATGATCTGGCTGGTAATTGCCCCTGCCGTCATCGAACCATTCACGTTCAACGCCGTACGGCCCATGTCGATCAGCGGCTCCACGGAAATCAGCAGCGCCACCAGTGAGACCGGCAAGCCCATGGCCGGCAGCACGATCAGCGCGGCAAACGTCGCACCGCCACCCACGCCAGCAACACCGGCCGAACTCAGGGTCACAATCGCCACCAGGGTCGCGATCCATAGCGGGTCCAACGGGTTGATGCCCACGGTCGGCGCCACCATCACCGCCAACATGGCCGGGTAGAGGCCGGCGCAACCATTCTGGCCGATGGTCGCGCCGAACGAAGCAGCGAAACCGGCGATGGATTGCGGAATGCCGAGGCGGCGAGTCTGCGCCTCAATGCTCAGCGGGATAGCCGCCGCGCTCGAACGGCTGGTGAAGGCAAACGTCAGCACTGGCCAGACCTTGCGGAAGAAGCGCAGCGGGTTGATCCCGGCCAGCGACAGCAGCAGGCCATGCACCACGAACATCAGGCCCAGGGCCAGGTACGACACCAGCACGAAACTGCCGAGCTTGATGATGTCTTGCAGGTTGGAACCGGCGACCACTTTGGTCATCAGCGCCAATACGCCGTACGGGGTCAGTTTCATCACCAGGCGCACCAGACGCATCACCCAGGCTTGCAGGGTGTCGATGGCGTTGAGCACTTTCTGGCCTTTTTCCACGTCATCCTTGAGCAGTTGCAGCGCGGCAACCCCCAGGAATGCAGCGAAGATCACCACGCTGATGATTGACGTTGGCTTGGCGCGGGCCAAGTCGGCAAACGGGTTTGACGGCACAAACGAGAGCAGCAATTGAGGGATGTTCAGGTCGGCGACCTTACCCGCGTAATCACTCTGGATCACTTGCAGGCGCGCCATTTCCTGGGTGCCGGCCACCAGGCCCTCGGCGGTGAGGCCGAACAGGTTGGTCAAACCGATACCGATCAATGCCGCAATCGCGGTGGTGAACAGCAGCGTGCCGATGGTCAGGAAGCTGATCTTGCCCAAGGACGCCGCGTTATGCAGGCGCGCCACAGCGCTGAGGATCGAGGCAAATACCAGCGGGATCACGATCATTTGCAGCAACTGCACGTAGCCGTTACCGACTAGGTCGAACCAGCCGATGGAGGCCTTGAGCACCGGGTTGCCGGCACCGTAAATGCTGTGCAGCGCCACACCAAACGCCACGCCCAGGACCAGGGCAAACAGAACCTTCTTGGCGAGGCTCCAGTTTGTGCGACGGGTTTGTGCCAGGCCCAATAGCAGGGCCACGAACACGAGTAAGTTGAGAATCAGGGGCAGATTCATTGAAGCTCCGTTGAGAAGGCAGCCAATCGCGTGAGCCTGCGATTGCGAACCGGAAATCCTAACAGCTTGAAATATATTGATTTAATACCAATATGGAATGGTGACTGTCGTTTTTGGAATAAGCCTTTGACGCTCAGGCGTATGCCGTTGGCGGGATCAGGACGCGCGCGGTCGCGCTCAACATGGGAACTGTCACGAGGATTTGTTAGCGTCGATGTCTTTCACTCAGGGAGACAACGTCTATGAAGCTCGCGCCGAAACTACTGGTATCCGCCGCACTTTGCCTGGGACTCGCCAGCCAGGCGTTTGCCGCCACGGAGTTGAAACACTGGCCCGCACCTGCGGCCAAGCAACTGAACGACATGATCGCCGCCAACGCCAACAAGGGTAACTACGCGGTGTTCGACATGGACAACACCAGCTACCGCTACGACCTCGAAGAGTCCCTGCTGCCCTACATGGAAAACAAGGGCCTGATCACCCGCGACAGCCTTGATCCTTCGCTCAAGCTGATGCCGTTCAAAGACACGGCCGACCATAAGGAAAGCCTGTTCAGTTACTACTATCGCCTGTGCGAAGTGGACGACATGGTCTGCTACCCATGGGTCGCCCAGGTGTTTTCCGGCTTCACCCTCAAGGAACTCAAGGTTCAGGTGGATGAGCTGATGGCGTCCGGCAAGCCCGTGCCGGTCAGCTATTTCGAAGGCGACGTGGTGAAGAAGTCCGAGGTGCAGCCGCCGAAAGTCTTCACCGGCCAGACCGAGCTGTACAACAAGCTGATGGAAAACGGCATCGAGGTGTACGTGATGACGGCCGCTTCCGAGGAACTGGTGCGCATGGTCGCGGCGGATCCGAAGTACGGCTACAACGTCAAACCTGAAAACGTCATCGGCGTGACCACCCTGCTCAAGGACCGCAAGACCGGCGAGCTGACCACCGCCCGCAAGCAGATCACCGCCGGCAAATACGATGAGAAAGCCAACCTCGGCCTGGAGCTGACCCCTTACCTGTGGACCCCGGCGACCTGGATGGCGGGTAAACACGCGGCGATCCTCACCTACATCGACGAATGGAAAAAACCGGTGATCGTCGGCGGCGACACGCCGACCAGCGACGGTTACATGCTGTTCCACGATGTAGACGTCGCCAAGGGCGGCGTGCACCTGTGGATCAACCGCAAAGACAAATACATGACTCAACTCAACGGCATGATGGCCAAGCATGCTGCGGCGCAGGCCAAGGAAGGGTTGCCGGTGACGGCGGATAAGAACTGGGTGATCGTCAAGCCGGATGAGATTCAATAACCACGGCTCTACGCCGGTAAATGTGGGAGGGGGCTTGCTCCCGATAGCAGGGTGCCAGTCGGTGCATGTGTTGACTGACCCATCTATATCGGGAGCAAGCCCCCTCCCACATTGTGATCCTCAGTGTTTTGGAGAATTGCTCCAGGCAAAAAAATGCCCCGCACTTGGCGGGGCATTTTTATTGGGGCGAGGCTTACAGGCCGTCGAGCATCGCCTTGTTACGCACAGCACCCTTATCGGCACTGGTGGCCAGCAGGGCGTAAGCCTTCAGCGCCGTGGTGACTTTGCGCGGACGCTTCTCCACTGGCTTCCAGCCTTTCTTGTCCTGCTCGACGCGGCGTGCAGCCAGTTCTTCATCGCTGATCAACAGGTTGATCGAACGGTTCGGAATGTCGATCAGCACCTTGTCGCCATCCTGCACCAGGCCAATCGCGCCACCGGCAGCGGCTTCTGGCGAAGCATGGCCGATGGACAGGCCCGAGGTGCCGCCGGAGAAGCGGCCGTCGGTCAGCAGGGCGCAGGCTTTGCCCAGGCCTTTGGATTTCAGGTAGGACGTCGGGTAGAGCATCTCCTGCATACCCGGACCGCCTTTCGGGCCTTCGTAGCGGATGATCACGATGTCGCCTTCTTTCACTTCGTCGGCGAGGATGCCGCGAACCGAGCTGTCCTGGCTTTCGTAGATCTTGGCGCGACCTTCGAAGACGTGGATGGACTCATCCACACCGGCGGTTTTCACCACACAGCCATCGAGGGCGATGTTGCCGTAGAGCACGGCTAGGCCGCCTTCTTGGGAGTAGGCGTGTTCGACACTGCGGATGCAGCCGTTTTCACGATCGTCGTCCAGGGTGTCCCAACGGGTCGACTGGCTGAACGCAGTCTGAGTCGGGATGCCCGCCGGGCCGGCCTTGAAGAAGGTATGCACGGCTTCGTCGTCAGTCTGGGTGATGTCCCACTTGGCGATGCCTTCGGCGAGGGACTTGCTGTGCACGGTCGGCAGGTCAGTGTGCAGCAGGCCGCCTCGGGCCAGAGAGCCTAAGATCGAGAAGATCCCGCCGGCGCGGTGCACGTCTTCCATGTGGTACTTCTGGATGTTCGGCGCGACTTTGCACAGTTGCGGCACGTGACGGGACAGGCGGTCGATGTCGCGCAGGTCGAAATCGATCTCGGCTTCCTGGGCGGCGGCCAGCAAGTGCAGGATGGTGTTGGTGGAACCGCCCATGGCGATGTCCAGGGTCATGGCGTTTTCGAACGCCTTGAAGTTGGCGATGTTGCGCGGCAATACCGAGTCATCGTTCTCGGTGTAGTAACGCTTGCACAGCTCGACGATGGTGCGGCCGGCCTGCAGGAACAGTTGCTCGCGGTCGCTGTGGGTCGCCAGGGTCGAACCGTTGCCCGGCAACGCCAGGCCCAGTGCCTCGACCAGGCAGTTCATCGAGTTGGCGGTAAACATGCCGGAGCACGAACCGCAGGTCGGGCAGGCGCTGCGCTCGTATTCCGCAACCTTCTCGTCAGAAGCGCTGGAATCGGCGGCGATGACCATGGCGTCGACCAGGTCCAGGCCATGGGAGGCGAGCTTGGTCTTGCCGGCTTCCATCGGGCCGCCGGAGACGAAGATCACCGGGATGTTCAGGCGCAGGGAGGCCATCAGCATGCCGGGGGTGATCTTGTCGCAGTTGGAGATGCAGACGATGGCGTCGGCGCAGTGGGCGTTGACCATGTACTCCACGGAGTCGGCGATGATCTCGCGGCTTGGCAGCGAGTACAGCATGCCGTCATGACCCATGGCGATGCCGTCATCCACGGCGATGGTGTTGAATTCTTTTGCTACGCCGCCAGCGCGTTCGATCTCGCGGGCGACCAGTTGGCCCAGGTCCTTGAGGTGGACGTGGCCCGGTACGAACTGGGTAAAAGAGTTGGCAATCGCGATGATCGGCTTCTTGAAGTCGTCATCTTTCATCCCCGTGGCACGCCACAGTGCGCGCGCGCCGGCCATGTTGCGGCCGTGGGTGGATGTTTTCGAGCGGTAATCAGGCATTGGAGCACTCCGGGCGGCTAATCAGGTACTAAAGGGGAGTGAGCTTCTATTGACGTCTGGAACACCCGAAAAATGGCCGTAGTGTCCGGAAGTTGCCACTCGCACCGCGGGATCGCCGCTTGCTTGGGCCTCGAGCTCATAAACCCGCCGGGGGATGACTGGCGATGAATAGGGCCGATTCTACACCGCTGGCGGCTGGAGGGAACGGGGCAATACTCATGTCCGTGGGCTTTGTTTAGACTAGCGACCCTTTGCCCCCCACCCCTCTCCAAAGGAATTGGAATGCCCGGTATCCATCGTTTTCTTGGGTTTTACCTGCTGATCGGTCTGATCCAGGGAATCGTCTTCAATTACTCCGATCAGCTCTATCGCTTGAGCGAAACTCTGTTTTTTGTCACCTACACCGTTGTGTTGGTCGGCGGTACCACCTTGCAGTTGCTGGGGGAAAAAGCCCTGCGGTGGCGGTCACTGCTACCTACGCTGGCGTTCACCCTGTTGATGGGCGGCATGACGCTGTGGGTCTGTTACGGCCTCGACCATGTCGGCAATAGCCGTTGGGCGATCAATTCCTGGTTTATCAGCGTGATGTTGTTGAGTTATGTCTGTGCCACGTTTCTGTTCGCCTGGCCCGCCGAAAAAGGGCAGCGCTGGCGTTATGAGGACCTGTTTCAGCAGGCCTGGAACAGCGTGTTCATCGTGCTGTACGCCCTGATCCTGGTGGGGGTGTTCATGTTGTTGCTCAAGCTATGGGGCCGACTGTTCCTGATGCTGGGCATCGAATTTTTTGAGCATCACTTCTGGAGCCAGCGATTCCTGTGCATCAGCTTGCCGTTGGTGTTCGCCCTGGGCATGTACCTGGCGGCGCGCAGCGAGAAAGTCATCGGCCAGATGCGCGGCATGCTGTTCAGCGCCTGTGGCTTGTTGTTGCCGTTGATCGCCCTGATCAGTCTGCTGTTTACCCTGACTTTACCGTTCACCGGGCTCCAACGAATTTGGGCGACGGGTTATTCAACGCCCATTCTGCTGGTGCTGGCAGGTGCGCAGCTGTTCTTGCTCAACGGTGTTTTTCAGGAGGGTATTCAGCCTCGGCCGTACCCCAAATGGTTAACGCGTTTTATCGAGTTGAGCCTGCTGTGTCTGCCGATTCTCGCCGCCATCGCGTTTTATTCGAGCTGGCTGCGGGTGGAGCAATATGCCTTGTCGCCACAACGCTTCATTGCGCTGGCGGCGGCGCTATTGTGTGGCTTGTATGGCCTGGCGGCCGTTTGGGCGGTGGTGTTGCGTTCGCCGATCTGGCTCGCCAACTTGCGGGTGACCAACCCGGCCCTGGCGTTGCTGTTTTGTGGGCTGGTGGTGTTGGTCAATACGCCGATCCTCGATCCGGTACGTTTGAGCGTCGACGATCAGGTCCGGCGTTTGCTCGACGGGCGCACCAAGGCTGAAGCGTTCGATGCGGACTACTTGCGGTTTGGCCTGGAGAAAGCAGGCGAGGAGGCGTTTGCAAAGTTGCAGGTCGACTTGGATCAGGAACGCATTCTGGACCCGGATTCGCGCCGCGCCTTGCGTGAGCGGATGGACGACACGGCGCTGAGTTTCACCGAGCGTTATGCAAAGGAACAGGCGGAGCGGCCCAAGCCCGAACTGGAATGGATCGGCCCGGAGCCCAAAGGCAGCGAGCAATTTGCCGAGCTCAGCCTGAGCACGGACTCCCCTTGCGAGTTGGGTTGCGTGCTGTGGGCGGTCGACCTGGATCAGGATGGCCAACCCGAAGTGCTGGCAATGCCGAGCACCAGTTATCGTCACGACTCCAAGCCGCCACGCATTTTCGTGCTGGATGAGAAGGGCGAATGGGACGATCGTGGTCCGTTGTTGTGGACGCAGCTGCCGGACGGTTATGTCGACACGGAGACGCTGATCCACGATATCCGCGAAGGAAAGGTTTCGCTGGTCAAACCCCGTTATTTGCAGTTGCAGACCAGCGATATGCTGCTTACGCCGGTGATTCGGGAGCCTTAGCGGCCCGCACGGCTGTTGGTCATCAGCCCCCATAGGCTGAGCACAATGAACCCGATGGCGATGGTGATGAGCAGATAATCGCCGGCCTGGGCCAGTGCAGCGCTGCTGATGGCCGCCGTGAGAAACATGATGCTGTTCCCGGCCGATGCTGCGGTGCCCGCACTGCTTGAGAACAACAGCATCGCTGCGGAAATCGCAGCAGGCCGAACCAGGGTCACGGCCAGGGCGCTGATCAGCATTGGGATGAGCAAGGTCACGGTGCTGATGGCGTTCAGGCTCACGATCAGGGTTAACAGTGCGCCAGCAACGAGCAGTAGTCCGAGACCGATGTTGATTTGCCGGGACAGCGTCATGCGTTTTTGCAGGTGCGAGGCTGCGACGCCCCCGAGCAGGTAGGCCACGCCATACACCATCAGCACCAACGCATATTGGTACTCGGACAGCTTCAGCGCATCCATGAAAATCAGCGGTGTCACGCTGATCAAGGCGAAATAGCAGGCAAACACCAGGGCGGCGATCCACCAATAGCGCAGAAAGTCGCGATTGGCGGCGACTGCTTTGAGCGTGCCCAGGATCGAAACGGGTACGCGGTGCGGGCTGGCAGCCTGGGAAGGCAGAATGCAGAACGCATGGATCAACATGCCCAATGCCATGAGCGCAAACCCATAGAAGCTCCCTTGCCAGTCGAAGGTGGTTTGCAGCCAGGAGCCGATCAGTGGCGCTAGGGCGACAAACGAGCCGCTCAGGGTCATGTAATAGAAGCGTACCCGGGCTCGGTCCTGTTCATCGAACAGGTCTTCCACCAGTGCATGGCCCAACACGAAGAAGCCGCAGCCCATGGCCTGCACCGTGCGAAACAGCAGGAACGTCAGGTAATCCGGGGCCATTGCGCAGCCTATCGCCCCGAGGATCGACAGCGTGATGCAGCCGAGCAGCACTTCCTTGCGGCCCCATTTATCCGACAGCGGGCCAGTGACCAGTTGGGAGATCGAAAACACCAAAGTGAACAGGCTGATGGACAGTGCGATGTCTGCGCTGGGCGTATCGAACTGGGCAGACAGGGCGGGAAAAGAGGGCAGCAGGATATTGATCGGGAAGAAGCTGATCAGGGAAATGCAGGTGATTAGGATGAAGCGGGAGAGAGACGGCCCAGACATTGTTTTTGTTTTCCGGAGTAAAACCAGAAACCGATACTAGTCTGCGAAAAGTGGAATTCAATCAAAAGCGTTGAGAGAAATTTCCTGAATGGACGTGGCTTGCTTGGGTAGGAAACGTTTTCACGGCAACCACAAAACAAATGTGGGAGGGGGCTTGCCCCCGATTGCGTAGTGTCAGCGCCCTATTAGCTGGCTGACACACGACTATCGGGGGCAAGCCCCCTCCCACATTTTTATCTGTGCTTGCCTGTTAGCTATTCGGCAACAACCGGCACGTAATGCTCTTGATGTATCGTGTCTCGGCAATTGCCGGGTGCACCGGGTGATCCGGACCCTGGCCGCCACGCTCAAGCATCTGGATATTGCGGTCCAGATGACGGGCGCTGGTCAGCAGAATGTTCTGCAGGTCGTCTTCCGGCAGGTGCATGGAGCACGAGGCGCTGACCAGGATGCCGTCCTTGCTGAGCAGACGCATGGCTTGCTCGTTCAGGCGGCGGTAGGCGCCTTCGCCGTTCTTCATGTCTTTTTTGCGTTTGATGAAGGCCGGTGGGTCGGCGACGATCACGTCGAAGCGTTCTTCGCTGGCTTTCAGTTCTTTCAGCGCTTCGAAGACGTCGCCTTCGATGCAGGTCATTTTTTCGGCAACGCCGTTCAGCGCAGCGTTGCGCTCTACGCCGTCGAGGGCGAAGGCGGAAGCGTCGACGCAGAACACTTCACTGGCGCCAAAGGCTGCTGCTTGCACGCCCCAGCCGCCGATGTAGCTGTACAGGTCGAGTACGCGTTTGCCTTTGGCGTATGGGGCCAGGCGTGCGCGGTTCATGCGGTGGTCATAGAACCAGCCGGTTTTCTGGCCTTGGATCACTGGGGCTTCGAATTTCACGCCGTTTTCTTCCAGCGCGACCCACTCAGGCACCAGGCCGAACACGGTTTCGACGTAGCGGTTGAGGCCTTCGGCGTCGCGCGCGGCGGAGTCGTTCTTGAACAGGATGCCGCTCGGCTTGAGCACTTGGGTCAGCGCCGCGATCACGTCTGCTTTGTGGGCTTCCATGGTCGCCGAAGCGATCTGCACCACCAGGATGTCGCCGAAACGGTCGACTACCAGGCCCGGCAGCAGGTCGGAATCGCCGTAGACCAGGCGGTAGAACGGCTTGTCGAACAGGCGATCACGCAGTGACAGGGCAACGTTGATGCGGTGCACCAGCAGCGACTTGTCCAGCGGCAACTTGATATCGCGCGACAGCAGGCGTGCGCAGATCAGGTTGTTCGGGCTCATGGCCACGATGCCCAGGGTCTTGCCGCCGGCCGCTTCCAGGATGGCCTGGTCGCCTGCCTGGAAGCCGTGAAGAGGTGTGGCGGCCACGTCGATTTCGTTGCTGTAGACCCACAGGTGGCCGTTGCGCAAACGACGATCGGCGTTGGCTTTGAGACGCAGGCTTGGCAGGGACATGACGTCGCTCCGGAAAAAAGAGCGGGAGTATACCTTGTTGCGTAGGAAATCGCGGCGCCGCCGGACATGTGGCCAGCACCCAAATTTGGTCCGGCTCCATCCGGTTTTTGAGGTGTCGGTCAGCTTTGCTTAGGGGGTAGAATCCTCGCCTAGCCCAGAGTGTGTACTTATGTCCCAAGAGCTTTCCGCCGAACAGATCCAGCAGGCCCTGCAAGGCATCAGCGTACCGCCCCAACCGCAAATCATGGTGGATTTGCAAATGGAGCAGTACATGCCTGACCCGGACCTGGAAGTGATCGCACGGTTGATCTCCCAGGATCCCGGCCTTTCCGGCGCGTTGCTGAAGATTGTCAACTCACCGTATTACGGCCTGAGCAACAAGATTGCCTCGATCCAGCGCGCAGTGAACCTGTTGGGCAGCCGGTCGATCATCAACCTGATCAACGCGCAGTCGATCAGGGGCGAGATGAGCGACGACACCATCGTCACCCTCAACCGCTTCTGGGACACCGCCCAGGATGTGGCCATGACCTGCCTCACACTGGCCAAGCGCACGGGTTCCCAGACCGTAGACGAGGCCTATGCCTTGGGCTTGTTCCACGATTGCGGGGTGCCGTTGATGCTCAAGCGCTTCCCCAACTATATGACCGTGCTGGAGCAGGCCTACGCCAATGCCGGCCCTGACTGCCGTGTGGTCGACACCGAGAACAATGCGTTCAACACCAACCATGCGGTGGTTGGCTACTACACCGCCAAGTCCTGGCGCCTGCCGGAACATGTGACCGATGCCATCGCCAACCACCACAACGCCCTGGCGGTTTTCAGCGATGAGTCGTCGCGCAACCCGCAGGTGAAGAACCTGCTGGCAATCCTGAAGATGGCCGAGCACATCTGCTCGTCCTACCGGGTGCTGGGCAACCAGTCGGTTGACCATGAGTGGAACGCCATCGGCCCTCTGGTGCTGGACTACGTGGGCCTGTCGGATTACGACTTCGAGAGTATGAAGTTGTCGATCCGCGAACTGGGCGCGCACTGACTCCCCCCTTCAAGAGGTACACATGCCCGAGTTACCAGAAGTCGAAACCACCCGGCGCGGGATTGCGCCGCACCTGGAAGGCCAGCGCGTCAGCCGCGTAGTGGTACGTGAGCGGCGCCTGCGCTGGCCAATCCCGGAAGACTTGGACGTGCGCCTGTCCGGGCAGCGCATCGTGCTGGTAGAGCGGCGGGCCAAGTACCTGTTGATCAATGCCGAGGTGGGCACCTTGATCAGCCACTTGGGCATGTCAGGCAATTTGCGCCTGGTGGAAGTTGGTATGCCGGCGGCCAAGCATGAGCATGTGGATATCGAGCTGGAATCGGGCATGGCCCTGCGCTACACCGACCCACGGCGCTTTGGCGCGATGCTCTGGAGCCAGGATCCGCACAACCATGAGTTGCTGATCCGTCTGGGGCCGGAGCCGTTGACGGACCTGTTTGATGGCGAGCGCTTGTTTCAACTGTCCCGCAGGCGGTCGATGGCGGTTAAGCCGTTCATCATGGACAACGCGGTGGTGGTGGGCGTGGGCAATATCTATGCGACGGAAGCGCTGTTTGCGGCGGGGATTGATCCGCGTCGTGAGGCGGGTGGTATTTCACGCGGGCGGTATTTGAAGCTGGCGATTGAGATCAAGCGCGTGCTGGCGGCCGCCATCGAGCGGGGCGGCACCACGTTGCGGGACTTTATCGGCGGGGATGGGCAGCCGGGGTATTTCCAGCAGGAGTTGTTCGTCTACGGCCGGGGTGGCGAGGCGTGCAAGGTCTGTGGGACTGAGCTGCGCAACGTGGTGCTGGGGCAGCGGGCGAGTGTGTTTTGCCCCAAGTGCCAGAGCTGATTGTTGTGTGATGGCGGATATAACCATCGGGGGCAAGCCCCCTCCCACATTTGAAATGCATTACATGTGGGAGGGGGCTTGCCCCCGATAAGGCCCTGACAGGCGCTGAAGAACCTCAGGCCTTACCGGTAATCTTCCGGTACTTCTCCATCAGTTCCTCTTCAGTCTCCGGACGCGCCTCATCCAGCGGAATGCAATCCACCGGGCACACCTGTTGGCACTGAGGTTCGTCATAGTGGCCGACACACTGGGTGCACAGGTTCGGATCGATCACGTAGATCTCCTCACCTTGGGAAATGGCAGCGTTCGGGCACTCGGGTTCGCAGACGTCGCAATTGATGCAATCGTCGGTGATGATCAGGGACATGGAAACTCCTGCCAGGGCTGTCAGCCAGGGCATCTGAAAACTAATGCGCGCAATTGTGCCGCATTGGCGCCCGCAGTGCGAGCCGGTCTGACTTGTCGCTTTTGATTTTTGTGGTGAGCGGGCTTGCCCCTCGCTGGGCTGCGAAGCGGCCCCAATCCAGGCGACCGGGGTTCACCTAAAGCTACGCAGTGCTCTTATTGGGGGCTTCTCAGCCCGGCGCGGGGCAAGCCCGCTCACTACAGGTAAACCGGCAAACCTCGGCTACTTCTTGAAGCGCAGCGTCAGCGCGTCCGCCACGGCAGGGTGCACGAACTTGGTGATATCTCCGCCCAAAGCAGCGATTTCACGGACTAAAGTCGAGGAAATGAACGAATAACGTTCCGAAGGCGTGAGGAACAGGCTCTCAACGTCCGGCGCCAGTTGGCGGTTCATGTTGGCCAGTTGGAATTCGTATTCGAAGTCCGATACCGCACGTAGGCCGCGCAGGAACACATTGGCGTTCTGCTCTTTGGCGAAGTGCGCCAGCAGCGTCGAAAAGCCCACGACTTCGACGTTAGGCAGGTGCTTGGTGACCTCACGCGCCAGCTCCACGCGCTGTTCCAGGGGAAACAGCGGGTTTTTCTTGGGGCTGGCCGCGACCGCGATGATCACATGGTCGAACAAGCGAGAGGCGCGTTCGACCAGATCGCCATGGCCTTTGGTAATCGGGTCGAAGGTACCTGGGTACAACACTCGGTTCATCGCGTCGTCCTGGCGGAGTCCGTTGGGGAACCGGATGGTATCGCAGCCATCCCGGTCGGCCAAGTCGACTTATGTAGATACATGCCGCTGATCGAGCGTTTTTTCATGCTGTTTTCAGACGTTCGGCCAATGCTGTGGCCAGTTGGGCGGTCAATCCGTACACCGACAATTGGGGGTTGGCCCCAATGCTGGTGGGGAATAACGAGCCATCGTGGATCGACAGATTACGTAATTGGTGATGGCGACCCAGGCTGTCGGCCACGGCGTTTTTCGGGTCTTCACCCATCGCGCAACCGCCCATCACATGGGCGCTGCCCAGGGTCGTGCGATGCAGTTCCAGGTTCAAACCGTCAATCAGTTCGCGGGCTTGCGCCAAGGTGTTTACGTAGCGCGCATCGTGATGCAGCGGCTTGACCGACTTGGCGCCCGCTGCAAACTGAATTTCGGCCATGCTGTGAAAGGCCCGGCGCAGGCCGTCCCAGGCGTAGGGTGAAACCTGATAATCGAGAACGGGAGTGCCGTCGCCCCGCAAATCTACCGTTCCACCAGGGCTGTCGGGGTGAAAACCGTCGCGCAAAAGGGCGAGCATGGCGTGAGTATTCGGCAATTGGCTCATGTCCAGCGCGTTCCCGGTGCCGTAGCCGCCGAACAGCGTGCTGGCCAATCCTGGGTGTAAGGGCGGCGCTTCCAGCTTGTAGGACATTTTGCCGGTCGTGCCGTCCTGCCATTGGAAGTGATCGGAGTAGATCGACTGCGGTGCACCGTAGAACGGGTTGATCACCTCGTCGAACAACCCGGCGGAGAAATTCACAAGGTGCAAAAAGGTGCGCTTGCCCAAGCGCGAGTGCGGGTCGGGTGCGTCCGAGCGCATCAGCAACGCCGGGCTGTTGATACCGCCGCCCGACAGGACGTAGTGTTTTGCCTTGACTGTGATCTTGCGCCCGGTCGGCGATACGCAGCGCTCATCCATGGCCACGCATTCCAGGCTGCTGATCGTGTCGCCGCTGTATTTGAGGTGTTCGGCGCGGGCCAGGTAGAGCAACTCGCCGCCTTTCTCCAGGGTGGACGGTATGGTGGTCACCAGCATCGATTGCTTGGCATTGACCGGGCAACCCATGCCGCAATAGCCCAGGTTGAAACAGCCACGCACATTGCGCGGGATCACATGCCAGCTGTAGCCGAGTTTTTCGCAGCCTTTGCGGATCACGTCATTATTGGCGTTCGGCGGCATGGCCCAAGGCGCGATGCCCAGGCGTTGTTCCATTTTTTCGAACCACGGCGCCATCTCGGCACTGCTGTGGCCTTTGACCGCGTATTCACTGGCCCAGTGAGAGAGGGTGGCGTCCGGTGTGCGGAAGCTGGAGGTCCAGTTGATCAACGTGGTGCCGCCCACTGCCCGACCCTGCAGGATAGTAATCGCGCCGTCCTTGCTCATGCGGCCGATGCCTTCCTGATACAGGCTGGTGTAGGCCTCGTCCTCCAGCAACTTGAAATCGCTGCTGGTCTTGAGTGGGCCTTCCTCGATCAGCAGCACTTTATAGCCGGCAGCGCTAAGGATCTCGGCCGTGGTGCCGCCACCGGCGCCGCTGCCGATGATGGCGACGTCGGCTTCCAGCGTCAGGTCATTGTCGAGGGCGGCGCCGTTGTGGGTTTTCCAGCCACGGGCCAGGCCTTCGCGGAACAGATCGGGTACGGGCATCAGGATCGTCTCTTGTTTTTATTGTTGAGGGGATGCGGATCAGATCTTCGGCGGGCCGGGATAGCCGCAATGGGCCCAGGATGCGGGCTGGAAGTACCAGGCCATGATCACCAGCTTGAGCAATGAGCCCTGGCCCATGCGCAGCAGGTTCAGGTAGCTGTTTTCCCAGCGGTGCAGGAAGTTGTGGATCTGCTCTGTACTGGCGTTCTCCCAACTGCCCCAGATACCGGTCAACGGACCTCGGGTGATGGCCATGCCCAATACGTCGAACAGCTGCTGGGTGAGCTTGAACATCTCGGGCGACAGGCGCTGCAGGCTGAAATCGAGTTTTTTCAGAGTGTCTTCAACGCCGTTGGCCACCTCCTGGGCGCTGGCTACACCTTCCAGCAATACCGGAATGGCCGCGCGTAAAAACGGCAGATCGCTGCTGCGCAACAGGGCAAAGCCGCTGGCCGGTGTGCTGCTGGAACAGCCGCTGAGGCTGGCGCCAAGCCCGGCGGTGGCGAGGAAGGCGCTGGCGCACAGGCCTATTTTCAAGACGCCGCGCCGCGACAGCGTGGGTGAATCAGTCAGGCTAGGGTTCATTGTTATTGTTATCCCGTGGGTGGCGGTGTCAGCGAACGAACAGCTTCTGGATCAACTTCTGAATAGCCTTGCCATAAGGCGGGTAGATCAACTTAGCGGCGTTCAGGCGCTGCTTCACCAGCACACCCTTAGCCTTGCTGAAGGTCAGGAAACCTTCATGCCCGTGGTAATGGCCCATGCCCGAAGGGCCGATGCCGCCAAATGGCATGTCGTCCTGGGCCACGTGCAGCAGGGTGTCGTTCAGGCACACGCCGCCGGAATGGGTCTCGTGCAGCACTCTGTTCTGTTCGCCCTTGTCGTAGCCGAAGTAATACAGAGCAAGCGGGCGAGGGCGTTGGTTGATGTAGGCAAACGCCTGGTCGATACCGCGATACGGCACGATCGGCAGCACTGGGCCGAAGATCTCGTCCTGCATCACAGTCATGTCGTCGCTGACATCCAGCAGCAGGCTGTGGGCCATGCGGCGCGCCTGGCCTTGCTCGTACAGCGGAATCAGCGTCGCGCCTTTGTCGGTGGCGTCCTTGACGTAGCTATTGAGCCGAGCCAATTGCCGTTCATTGATGATTGCGGTGTAGTCCGGGTTGTCTGCCAGGGTCGGGTAAAATCCGCGAACGGCTTTGCTGTAAGCCTCGACGAAGCCCTCGACACGGTCTTCCGGCACCAGCACGTAATCCGGCGCCACACAGGTTTGCCCGGCATTCAAGGCTTTGCCGAAGGCGATGCGTTCGGCGGCGTCCTTGAGCGGTACATCGGCGGAAACGATGGCTGGCGACTTGCCGCCCAGCTCCAGGGTGACCGGCGTGAGGTGCTCCGCCGCTGCGCGCATCACGTGTTTGCCGATGCTGGTGGCGCCGGTGAACAGCAGGTGGTCGAAGCGCAGCTTGGAAAACGCCATGCCCACGTCCGCTTCCCCCAACACCACGCACACCAGATCCTCGGGGAAGATTTTCGCCAACAGGGTTTTGAGTAGTTCGCCGGTGGCGGGAGTGGACTCGCTGAGCTTGAGCATCACCCGGTTACCTGCCGCCAACGCGCCGACCAACGGCCCGATGGCCAGGTACAGCGGGTAGTTCCACGGCACGATCACCCCGACCACGCCCAGCGGTTGGTAAATGACCTTGGCTGAGGCCGGTTGAAAGGCAATGCCTACAGCACGGCGGGAAGGTTTCATCCAACCTTTGAGGTGTTTGTTGGCGTAGTGAATGCCATGCAGGCTTGGCATCAATTCGGCGAAAAGGGTCTCGTCGGCGCTGCGGTGGCTGAAGTCCTGGCTGATTGCGTTGATCAGCGTCTGACGCTCGTCGCTGAGCAGGTCGCGCAGGGCCTTGAGCCATTGCTGGCGTTGTGCTGCCGGCGGCATGGGGTTGGCGGCGTAGGCGCGACGTTGAGCGTCGAACAGGCCCTGGAGCTGATCCAGCACCTGGGAATCTTGCAGGTAGGCAACGTTGGCAGACATGGCGCAGCACCGATTGTTATTGGTCTGCCTGGATTTTTAGAGTCATTGCTCTAAATTGTCAAATAACATTGCAGTAACATCCAGATTTATCCTGGCCGGGTTAGGCCGTAAGATGCCCCATCCCGTGTATAGAAGCTGATCCCCTATGGCACCACGAGTAAAGACCAGCGAGCGCATTGTGCAAACCAGCCTGGAGCTTTTTAACCAGCAGGGTGAGCGCAGTATCAGCACCAACCATATCGCCGCCCATATGGAAATTTCGCCGGGCAACCTGTACTACCACTTCCCCAACAAGCAGGCGATCATCGCCGTGCTGTTCCGTGAATACGAAGCGCTGGTAGACAGTTTTCTGCGTCCGCCACAGGGGCGCGCCGCGACGGTTCAAGACAAACGTTTCTACCTGCAGGCCCTATTGGCAGGGATGTGGCGCTATCGCTTCCTGCATCGCGACCTTGAACATCTGCTGGAGAGCGATCCCGAGCTCGCCACCGGTTATCGGCGCTTTTCCCAGCGTTGCCTGACCCAAGGCAATGCGATCTACCGGGGGTTCGTCGACGCTGGCATCCTCAATATGGACCCTGTTCAAACCGAAGCTCTGACCCTCAACGCCTGGATCATCCTCACGTCGTGGGTGCGTTTTCTGTGCACCACCAATGAAAATTCTGCCCATTTGAGCGCCGAAGCCATCAAGCGCGGGGTGTATCAGGTGCTGGTGCTGGAGGCCGGTTTTGTCACGCCTCAGGCGAAAGAGGACGTGGATGCGCTGTTCAAAGAATTTTACGTGCCGCTGAACCAGGCACTGGAAGAAGTGAAGTAGGCCTTTCCCACTGCATTCGTAGGAGTTCGTCATGCCGCTTGCCCAACTGATCAGTCCGCAGCAATTGGCCGAGCGCCAGAAGTCGACCGGGCTGGTGATCCTGGACTGTCGTTTTGCCTTGGAAGACCCGGATTACGGACTTTGCAGCTACGCCGAAGGGCATATCGACGGCGCGCAATATGCCGACCTGGAACGCCATCTCAGCGGCCCGGTTATCAAGGGCGTGACCGGTCGCCACCCATTGCCGGCGGCGGACACTTTTGCCGAGCAATTGCGTGCCTGGGGCGTCCATGCCAATACCGACGTGGTGCTCTATGACGACGGCCCCGGCGCGTTTGCCGCCCGCGCCTGGTGGCTGCTGGCCTGGCTGGGCAAGCGCGATGGCGTGTTTATCCTGGATGGCGGCCTCAAGGCCTGGCATGTAGCTGGTTTCCCGTTGAGCCTGGACGCGCCGGTGACAGAGCCTGGCACCTTCGCGGGTACGCCGGACAATCATCTGTTGCTGGACGCCGAACACCTGCAAAAACGCTTGGGCCAACCCGGCCTGACCTTGATCGATGCCCGTGCCCAAGCGCGTTTTCGCGGTGACGTTGAACCTATTGATCCGATTGCCGGGCATATCCCCGGTGCGCAATGTGCGGCGTTCAACGAAAACCTGGGCAGCGATGGGCGTTTCCTGCCGGCCGACCAACTCAAGCAACGCTTCGCCGCGCAGTTGCAAGGCCGCTCGCCGGAAGATCTGGTGGCGTACTGCGGCTCGGGTGTGACGGCCTGCCACAACCTGTTCGCCCTGAGTCTGGCGGGTTATCCGTTGGGCAAGTTGTATGCGGGGTCGTGGAGCGAGTGGATTACCGATCCTGCGCGGGCAATTGCGACTGGCGACTGATTTACCGGTCGTGTAAACCCAATCCAAATGTGGGAGGGGGCTTGTCCTCGATTACGGAGTATCAGTCGACACATTATTGACTGTTCCACCGCAATCGGGGGCGAGCCCCCTCCCACATGTTTAACCGTGTTTTGACAGTAACCATTGGGGAATGCGCCGCTCCAGGTAGTAGCTGGGGCGTTTCAGTGAGCCATCGACGAAGCCCACGTGCCCACCTTTGGCCGTCAGCTCAAACTTGGTGCACGCCGACAGCTCGCTGGCCTCGGGCAAGCTGTGGGCGAATACGAACGGGTCGTCGGCAGCCTGGATAATCAACGTCGGCGTGCGTATAGCACCCAGGTAGTAGCGACTCGACGCGCGGCGGTAATAGTCCTCGGCACTCAAGAACCCGTGCAGCGGCGCGGTGACCCGGCCATCGAAGTCCCAGAAGGTACGCATCTTCTCCAGTGAGCCGAGCGCTTCCAGGGTTTTCAACCCGTCCTCCCGACCATCCTGCAAAAACTGACGCTGCTTGACGCGGATATACGCGAGCATCTCGCGCATGAAGTGCTTCTGGTAAACGCGCGAGAAGCCTATCCCGATGCGGTCCGCACACTGGTCCAGGCGAAACGGCACCGACACCGCCGCCGCGCCTTGCAGCCCGGATGCCTCGCCGGTTTCCCCCAGGTGCTTAAGCAGCACATTGCCACCCAGCGAATAACCCACCGCATACAGCGGCGCCAGCGGCCGCTTGGCGCGTAGATGCGCAATGGCGGCGGCCAGGTCTTCGCTGGCGCCCGAGTGATAGCTGCGGGCCAACAGGTTGGGCTCGCCCGAGCAACCACGCCAGTTCAAGGCCGCACTGGCCCAGCCTTGCGCTGCGAGGACTTTTTGCAGGCCGGCTACATAGGGGGAATTGGACGAGCCGGTCAGCCCATGCAGCACCAGCACCAACGGCGCCTGCGCGTCATGCGGGCCATGCCAGTCGAGGTCAAGAAAGTCGCCGTCTTCCAGCCACAGGCGTTCGCGTTGGCGTTCGATATGGGTGGTAGGGCGCCACAGCGGCCCCCACAGGGTTTGCAGGTGAGGGTTGCCGAGGCCGAAGGCGGGGGTGAATTTTTCAGAGGAAGGGGTCATGCAGATCTCTGTGGCAAGCGCGTTTGCTGTGGTGAGCAGGCTTCTGTGGTGAGCGGGCTTGCCCCGCGCGGGGCTGCGGAGCGGCCCAGACCAAGCGACCGAGTTCTAGCTGATGGTGCGCGGTGTTTTTATTGGGGCTGCTCCGCAGCCCCGCGCGGGGCAAGCCCGTTCACCACAAAAGCTGGATTGCTCTCAGTTCTCGAGCAACCGATGCCACAACGCGTAATACACCCGCCCGGATTTCTGCTCCCGGTGCAGTCGCCACGCGCCCGGCAGTCCCAAGGAAGATGGCGCAGTCTCGCTTTCAGTGTAGATCCAAGCGTCGGGCGCCAGCCATTGGCGTTCTTCCAGCAGCGTGCACACGGTCGGCAAGAGGTTCTGGTTGAACGGCGGGTCGAGGAACACTACGTCGTACTCGCTGGCCGCCTGGGTTTCCAGGTAGCGCAGAGCATCGGCAGTTTGTACCTGGCCATTGGTGCAACGCAGGGTGCCCAGGTGTTCCTTGAGGCTGGAGACCGCCACATTGCTGGCATCCAGCGCCTGTGCCTGAGACGCGCCGCGGGACAACGCCTCCAGGAACAGTGCGCCACTGCCGGCGAACGGGTCCAAGACCTTAGCGCCCGCGATATACGGCGCGAGCCAGTTGAACAGGGTTTCACGCACGCGATCCGGCGTTGGGCGCAGGCCCACGACATCGGGGAAGCTCAGCTTGCGGCTGCCCCATTCACCGCCAATGATGCGCAGTTGGCCCACACCGTTGTGTACGTTGTGGACAGGTTTTTTCGGGCGAGATGAACTGGCCATTAATGCTCCGGAACCCCGAGCGGCTGCTCGGCGGGTTTATCAGTGGGGGGCGGTAGTGGCTTTTGCGCAATCGTCGGGCCGGCGGTCACGATGACCATCTTATCGGCGCTCAAGTGTTTATTCATTGCAGCCTTGACCTGCTCTACGGTCAGGGCCTGGGATTGTTTCATGAAATCTTCCAGATAGCTCAGCGGCAGGTTATAGAAACCCATGGCGCCCAGCTGACCGACGATATCGGCGTTGCTGGCGGTAGACAGCGGGAAGCTGCCGGCCAGCTCGCGCTTGGCGTCATCCAGCTCTTTTTGCGTCGGACCATTCTTGAGGTAATCGGCCACGACGTCTTCGACCAGGCGCAGGGTGCCGCCACTCATTTCGGCGCGTGTCTGCAGGTTGATCATGAACGGACCGCGTACCTGCATCGGTGAGAAACCGGAGTAAACACCGTAGGTCAGGCCACGCTTTTCACGTACTTCGCTCATCAAACGGGTGCCGAAACCACCGCCGCCGAGGATCTGGTTACCCAGGGACAAGGCCGCGTAGTCCGGGTCGGCGCGGTCGATGCCGAGTTGGGCGAACAGCAAGTGCGTCTGCTTGGATGGGAACTCGATATGGCTCAGGCCGGCCTTTGGTTCAGTCGGCTGGGCAATCTTCGCCAGGGCCGGGCCTTTAGGCAGCGATGCGGACACCTTTGCGGTCATGGCTTCAGCTTCGGCGCGGGTCAGGTCGCCTACCACCGCAATCACCGCATTACCGGCGGCGTAAGCCTTGGCGTGGAACGCCTGCAACTGCGCCAGGCTAATTTTCGGCACGCTTTCAGGTGTGCCTTCGCTCGGGTGCGCATAAGGGTGATCGCCGTACAAGCGCTTGAAGAGCTCCAGGCTGGCGAGTTTGCCGGGGTTTTGCTTCTGATATTCGAAGCCGGCGAGGATCTGATTCTTGATGCGGGCCAGGGAGTCGGCCGGAAAGGTCGGCTTGCCGATCACGTCGTCAAACAGCGCCAGGGCGGCGTCGCGTTTATCGCTGGCACTCAGGCTGCGCAGGGATACCAGTGCCATGTCGCGGTAAGCGCCATTACCGAAGTCGGCGCCCAGGCCTTCAAAACCACTGGCGATCTGGCTGACGTCCTTGCCCGGTATGCCTTCGTTGAGCATGGCGTTGGTCATCAACGCCAGGCCCTGCACATCGCCATCCTGGCTGCTGCCGGCGGCGAACAGGATGCGCATGTCGAACATCGGCAGTTCATGCGCCTCAACAAACAGCACCTTGGCGCCTTCGGCGGTGGTCCAGGTTTGCACGTCGAGCTTGCGGTTGGTGGGTGCCTTGCCGTCCAACTCCGCCAAGGATTGCAGTTTGTTGGCTGACTGGGCTTTTTCAAGCGCCGGGCTCGCGACCGATTCACTTGGGCGCAGGAAATACACGGCGCTCGCCGCGATCAGGGTAACGGCGATCAGGCCAGGCAGGATCAGGCTTTTGCGATCACTCATGAGCAGTCTCCTCAGGCAGAACATGGGCGACGCTCAGACGCTCGCGGGTGAAATAAGTACGCGCGGCCTTCTGGATATCTTCAGGCGTCACGCTTTGCAGGTCGGCGAGTTCACTGTCCATCAGCTTCCAGGACAGGCCGACAGTTTCCAGGGAGCCGATGGCCGTGGCCTGGCTGGTGATGGAGTCACGCTGATAGACCAGGCCGGCGATGACCTGAGCGCGGATGCGTTCCAGTTCTTCGGCGGTTGGCGGCTTGGCTTTGAGTTCTTCGAGCAGTCGCCACAGGCCGGCTTCGGCTTGGGCAACGGTCTTTTTCTTCTGCTGGTTTGGGGTGGCCGACAGCATGAACAGGGTGTCGCCGCGGGTATAAGCGTCGTAATTGGTGGAGGCGGCCGAAACCAGCTCTTCACCGCGTTCCAACTGCTCCGAGATGCGCGCACTGTAGCCGCCATCCAGCAGGGCCGAAATCAGGCGCAGGGCTTGCACCGAGCGTTTGTCTTCGGCAGTCGCCAGGCCAGGAACGTTGAAACCGAGCATCACGCTCGGCAATTGGGTCTGCACGTGCATCGTCAGCAGGCGCTCGCCGGGTTCAGCCAGCTCCATCGGGATCTTCGCGGGCGGTACGTCACGCTTGGGGATCGGGCCAAAGTAGCGTTGGGCCAGGTTTTTCACCTCGTCCGGAGTTACGTCGCCGACTACCACCAGGGTGGCGTTGTTCGGCACGTACCAGGATTGGTACCAGTGGCGCAGTTCTTCGACCTTCATGCGGTCCAGATCGGCCATCCAGCCGATGGTCGGCGTGTGGTAGCCGCTGGCCGGGAAGGCCATGGCCTTGAAGCGCTCGTAGGCCTTGGACATCGGGTTGTCGTCGGTGCGCAGGCGACGTTCTTCTTTAATAACCTCGATTTCGCGGCTGAACTCGTCGGCCGGTAGACGCAGGCTTGCCATGCGGTCGGCTTCAAGTTCGAAGGCCACGCCCAGGCGGTCACGGGCCAGGACTTGGTAATAAGCGGTGTAGTCATCGCTGGTGAACGCGTTTTCTTCGGCACCCAGGTCGCGCAGGATCAGCGAGGCTTCGCCGGGGCCGACTTTGGCGCTGCCCTTGAACATCATGTGTTCCAAGGCGTGGGACAAACCAGTCTGGCCCGGGGTTTCGTAGCTCGAACCCACTTTGTACCAAACCTGGGAAACCACCACAGGGGCGCGATGATCTTCGCGCACGACGACCTTGAGGCCGTTGTCCAGGGTGAATTCATGGGTGGGTTGTGGGTCGGCAGCCAAGGCTGTAAGAGGCAGACAAACTGTGCTGAACAGCAGGCCTGCGGCGCGGCGGGCTAGAGCATTCATTCGTTTTTAAACCTGTTGGGCTGCCCGCTTGGTCTTAGCGTCAGCGGGCGAGGAGGTGCTAGGATACTGGTCGAATATACGGACGGCCACTGCGGCAGTCTTGTTGAGGCCCTATTTAGGCCTTACAAAATGTTGCGCATGAACGAGCTGGCTAAAAAACAGTCTGTTACGCATCGAATTTTATTTACCGACGTGCCGCTCTGGCACTTCGCTACCTTGAGATAGCCGTCTCCATGTTTGGTTCCAACGACGACAAGAAGACCCCAGCTGCGGCTGGCGAGAAGAAAGGCCTGTTCGGATGGCTGCGCAAAAAGCCGCAGGAAACCGTTGTGGAACAGCCACAGGTTCAAGCTGAGCCGATCCCCGAACCTATAGTAGAAGCCGAGCCGGTTGCCGAAGTGCCTGCGCCGGTGGTGTTGCCGATGGCTGAGCCGGTGTTGCAGCCAGTGGTTGAGGCCGAGCCTGAGCACAAGCCGTGGCCTGAGTTGCCAGTGGCCGAAGAGCCCGTGGCGTTGGTCGAAGACATACAGGCTGAGCACGTGGCCCCGCCGATTCCTGCGGTGGTTGAGCCGGTCGAGGTGGTGGCCGAAGCGCCACTCGCCGTGGAAGTCCCGGTTCCTGCGCCTGTTGTGGCCGCTGAGCCTGCCCAAGTTATCGAGGTTGTAGAGCCAGAGCCGATCGCCCCACCCGCCGAAACAAGCAAGACCGGCTTCTTCGCTCGTCTCAAGCAAGGCCTGAGCAAGACCAGCGCCAGCATCGGCGAAGGCATGGCCAGCCTGTTCCTGGGCAAGAAGGTCATCGATGACGAACTGCTGGAAGACATTGAAACCCGTCTGCTGACCGCCGACGTGGGCGTCGAAGCCACCGCGGTGATCATCCAGAGCCTGACCCAAAAAGTCGCACGCAAGCAGCTGACCGATGCCGATGCACTCTACAAATCCTTGCAGGCCGAACTGGCGGCGATGCTCAAGCCCGTGGAAGCACCGCTGGTGATCACCCCGAACAAGCCGTTCGTGATCCTGGTAGTGGGCGTCAACGGCGCCGGCAAGACCACCACCATCGGCAAACTGGCCAAGAAACTGCAATCGGAAGGCAAGAAAGTCATGCTCGCTGCCGGCGACACCTTCCGCGCCGCTGCCGTTGAGCAATTGCAGGTCTGGGGTGAGCGCAACAAGATTCCGGTGATCGCCCAGCACACGGGTGCCGATTCCGCCTCGGTGATCTTCGACGCCGTGCAAGCCGCCAAGGCTCGTAACATCGATGTGCTGATCGCGGATACCGCTGGTCGTCTGCACACCAAAGACAACCTGATGGAAGAGCTGAAGAAAGTCCGCCGCGTTATCGGCAAGCTCGACGCTGACGCGCCGCACGAAGTGCTGCTGGTGCTGGACGCCGGTACCGGCCAGAACGCTATCAGCCAGGCCAAACAATTCAACCAGACGGTCCAACTGACCGGCCTCGCGTTGACTAAGCTCGACGGCACGGCCAAAGGCGGTGTGATCTTCGCCTTGGCCAAGCAGTTCGGGTTGCCGATTCGTTATATCGGCGTCGGTGAAGGCATCGACGACCTGCGCACCTTTGAAGCCGAACCCTTTGTACAGGCACTGTTTGCCGAGCGGGAGCGTTCATGATTCGATTCGAACAGGTCGGTAAACGCTATGCCAACGGGCATGTCGGCTTGCATGAGCTGAGCTTTCGAGTGCGTCGCGGCGAGTTCTTGTTTGTCACCGGTCACTCGGGGGCCGGCAAAAGTACGCTGTTGCGCCTGCTGCTGGCCATGGAACGCCCGACTACCGGCAAGTTACTGCTCGCCGGCCAGGACCTGGCCACCATCAGTAATGCGCAGATCCCGTTCCTGCGCCGCCAGATCGGCGTAGTGTTCCAGAACCACCAGTTACTGTTCGATCGCACGGTGTTCAACAACATTGCGCTGCCGCTGCAGATTCTTGGGTTGTCCAAGGCCGAAATCGTCAAGCGTGTGGACTCGGCCCTGGAGCGCGTGGCGCTGTCGGACAAGACCGACCTCTACCCCGGCGACCTCTCGACTGGTCAGCAGCAGCGCGTCGGCATCGCCCGCGCCATCGTCCATCGCCCGGCCTTGCTGCTGGCGGACGAACCTACCGGTAACCTCGACCCGCGTCTGGCGGCCGAGATCATGGGGGTGTTCGAAGACATCAACCGCCTGGGCACCAGCGTATTGATCGCCAGCCACGACCTGGCGTTGATCGCCCGCATGCGCCACCGCATGCTGACCCTGCAGCGCGGTCGCCTGATCGGTGACGGGGAGGCTGGCGTATGAGTGCCACACGTAGCCCTAAGGTTTCCGAGCGCGTTGCGCCAAAACCGGCCGACCCGCAACCGAAAAAGAAAAAACACGACGATGACGACGGCCCGGACTTCAGCACCTTGCTGCGCGCCTGGATCGAAAGCCACCGCGCCAGCCTGCTGGACAGCTTGCGCCGTCTGGGCAAACAGCCGATCGGCAGCTTTTTCACCTGCCTGGTGATGGCTGTGGCCTTGAGCCTGCCAATGGGCTTGTCGCTGCTGCTTAATAATGTGGAGCGTTTGGGCGGTTCCTGGCAGCGTGCGGCGCAGATTTCGCTGTACTTGAACCTGGATGCCAGTACCAAGGAAGGCGAAGCGCTACGGGACGATATCAAGCATATGCCGGGCGTCGCGGACGCCGAGTACGTTAGCCGCGACCAGGCCCTTGAGGAGTTCCAACAGCAGTCCGGCCTGGGCGAGGCGCTTAAAGAGCTGCCGCAGAACCCACTGCCCGGCGTGGTGCTGGTGACCCCGAATGAAGTCGACAAGCCGGCCCTTGAAGCCCTGCGGCAAAAACTCGCAGAGATGCCCAAGGTGCAACAGGCACAACTTGATCTAGTCTGGGTGGAGCGCCTGGCCGCGATCCTCAAGCTGGGCGACCGCTTTGTGTTTGGCCTGACGGTGTTGTTGGTGTCTGCATTACTTTTGGTGATAGGTAATACCATTCGTCTTCATATTGAAAACCGTCGCATCGAGATAGAAGTGATTAAACTGGTCGGCGGCACGGACAGCTATGTGCGTCGGCCTTTTCTGTACATGGGCGCGCTTTATGGCCTGGGTGCGGGGATTTTGTCCTGGGGCGTGCTGGCGTTCGGCCTGAACTGGCTGAACGACGCAGTCGTTGGGCTTGCCGGCTTGTACGGCAGTGATTTTGCCCTGGCCGGGGTACCGGTGGCCGATGGTCTGTCGCTCTTGCTTGGCGCGGTATTGTTGGGTTATATCGGTGCCTGGATTGCGGTCGCACGGCATTTACGTGAGCTGGCACCGAAGTAGTTAATGTCAGATTAATGTGGTTTCGTTTGTATTGACCGTATCAGTGGTTTAGGGAACTTGTCCTACGGTTCCCGGTCAATTTTCGCAGTGCTGAACTGCACGAGTTATGTGAGTCGGAGGTTTTTTCGTATGACCACTTCTTTGCAACCTGCTTATGCCTTGGTCCCTGGTGCGAACCTGGAAGCCTATGTGCACACGGTCAACAGCATTCCATTGCTGACGCCCGAGCAGGAGCGTGAACTGGCCGAGAGTCTCTACTATGAGCAGGATTTGGGGGCGGCTCGGCAGATGGTGCTCGCCCACCTGCGTTTTGTCGTACATATCGCCCGTAGCTATAGCGGCTACGGTCTGGCCCAGGCTGACCTGATTCAGGAAGGCAACGTCGGCCTGATGAAGGCTGTAAAGCGCTTCAACCCTGAAATGGGCGTGCGCCTGGTGTCGTTTGCCGTGCACTGGATCAAGGCGGAAATCCACGAGTTCATCCTGCGCAACTGGCGCATTGTGAAAGTCGCGACCACCAAGGCCCAGCGCAAGCTGTTCTTCAACCTGCGTAGCCAGAAGAAACGCCTGGCGTGGCTGAACAACGAGGAAGTCCACCGCGTGGCCGAAAGCCTCGGTGTGGAGCCCCGTGAAGTGCGCGAAATGGAAAGTCGCCTGACCGGCCATGACATGGCCTTCGATCCGGCCGCGGAAGCGGACGACGACAGCGCCTTCCAATCGCCGGCCAACTATCTGGAAGACCACCGGTACGACCCGGCGCGTCAACTGGAAGACGCCGACTGGAGCGACAATTCCAACCACAACCTGCACGAAGCGCTGGAAGTGTTGGACGACCGCAGTCGTGACATCCTCTACCAGCGCTGGCTGGCGGAAGAAAAAGCCACGCTGCACGACTTGGCGCAGAAGTACAACGTGTCGGCCGAGCGAATTCGTCAGCTTGAGAAAAGCGCGATGAACAAGCTGAAGTTGTCGATCGCCGCTTAAAAGCGCCGCTTAAAAATGTGGGAGGTGGCTTGCCCCCGATAGCAGAGTGTCAGTCGACATTAAAATGACTGATCCAACGCTATCGGGAGCAAGCGTCCTCCCACATTTTTTTGTGTTGTATCAGTCGGACCAAGGCGCTTTGCGCGAGTTGTTCAGTTCCACCAGATAACCATCTCCGCCTAGCTGGCTCATCTGCTGGCGAATCCACGCCGCCCGCCGCGCCACATAAGCGGTCGGGTGGCTGGCACTCCATACCCGTGGGTTAGGCAACACCGCCGCTAAATAGCTGGCCTGCTGCCGGGACAAGCCCTTGGCGCTTACGCCGAAGTGATGCCGTGCCGCCGCCTCCGCGCCGAATACGCCTTCATCCCATTCCACGCTATTGAGGTACACCTCAAGAATCCGTTGCTTGGGCCACAGCACCTCGATCAACCCGGTAAACCAGGCCTCCAGCCCTTTGCGCAAATAACTGCGGCCAGCCCACAGGAACAGATTCTTCGACACCTGCTGACTCAATGTACTGGCGCCGCGAATCGAACCGCCGCGCTCGTTGTGCAGGATCGCCGCCTGGATCGCGCCGAAATCAAAGCCCCAATGCTGCGGGAAGCGCTGGTCTTCACCGGCCATCACCGCCACTTTGAGCTCATCGGAGATCTCGTCCCACGGCACCCAGGTGCGCTGCAGGTCAATGGGTTCGCCGTCGAACCAGGATTCGACCTTGCGCTCCACCATCAGGGCGGTGAAGGGCGGCGGGACGACACGAAACAGCAGCACCAGCAAAACACTGCCGATGGCAAACCATTTCACGACGTTGAGAAAGCGTTTGAATAGGAGACGCAGCATAGAGATGGCTTGGCCGAACCCGTTGAGCGGGCCATTATACAGACCCTGCCCGATGAGTCTGACTGGAGTTCCCTATGCTGCGTAGCTTTCTGATGCTGGCCGCGTTTTTCGGCTTCACCGGTGTGGCCTTGGGCGCGTTTGCCGCCCACGGCCTGAAAAACCGTCTGAGCGCCGAGTACCTGGCGATCTTCCATACCGGAGTCACCTATCAACTGGTGCACACACTGGCGCTGTTCGGCGTGGCGTTGCTGGCCGCCCATCTTCCCGGTCGCCTGGTGACTTGGGCCGGTATCTCGTTTGTCATCGGTATCCTGCTGTTTTCCGGCAGCCTCTACGCGCTGACCATGACCGGTATCAGCAAGCTCGGCATCATCACGCCGTTCGGTGGCCTGGCGTTCTTGCTCGGCTGGTTCTTCCTCGGTTTGTTTGCCTGGCGCTTGCAGGTCGTCTGACCAAGGGACTTGGGCCGGCAACGCCAATCAAGCTAGAATGCTGGCCCCTAAAAACGATGGCGGCCCGCGGCATGCGCATTCTGTTGAACGGCGAATCCTTTGAACTGCCCGACGGTGAAACCGTTTCGGCCCTGCTGACCCGTCTGGACCTGACCGGGCGTCGCGTCGCAGTGGAGCTCAATCTGGATATCGTTCCGCGTAGCCTCCACGCCGAGACTGCGCTCACCGAAGGTGATCAGGTTGAAGTGGTCCACGCCATCGGCGGCGGCTAGTCGCCTGCCCGAATTCTGCAGAACCTCACCCCATTTCGAGGATTTCCCATGAGCATCGTTCGTAGCGACAAGCCCTTCGTCCTGGCCGGTCGTACCTACCAGTCCCGTTTGCTGGTCGGCACCGGCAAGTACCGCGACATGGAAGAAACCCGCCTGGCCATCGAAGCCTCGGGCGCTGAAATCGTGACCTTCGCCGTACGCCGCACCAACCTCGGTCAGATCGAGGGCGAGCCGAACCTGCTCGAAGTGCTGTCGCCGGATCGCTACACCTTCCTACCGAACACAGCCGGTTGCTATGACGCCATTGAAGCCGTGCGCACCTGCCGCCTGGCCCGTGAGCTGCTTGATGGTCACAACCTGGTGAAGCTGGAAGTGCTGGCCGATCAGAAAACCCTGTTCCCCAACGTGATCGAAACCCTCAAGGCCGCTGAAACCCTGGTCAAGGAAGGCTTCGACGTGATGGTCTACACCAGTGATGACCCGATCATCGCCCGTCAATTGGCGGAAATCGGCTGCATCGCCGTGATGCCGCTGGCCGGTCTGATCGGTTCCGGCCTGGGTATCTGCAATCCGTACAACCTGCAGATCATCCTCGAAGAAGCCAAGATTCCCGTACTGGTGGATGCGGGCGTAGGCACTGCCTCCGACGCGACCATCGCCATGGAGCTGGGTTGCGACGCTGTGCTGATGAACTCCGCCATCGCCCATGCTCAGCAACCGATCATGATGGCCGAAGCCATGAAACACGCCATCGTCGCAGGCCGCCTGGCTTACCTCGCCGGGCGCATGCCGAAAAAACTCTACGCCAGCGCCTCTTCGCCGCTGGATGGTCTGATCAAGTAAGAGCCATTGATGACTGAATCAAACGAAACGCCGAACACCGTGGAAGAAGCAGGCGACGAGTCCAAGCATCGCCGCATCAAGAGCTTTGTGATGCGCGCCGGTCGTATGACCGAAGGGCAGCAAAAGGGTCTGGAGCAGGGCACGCCGCTGTTCGTATTGCCCTTGGCCGATGCGCCCGTGGACTACGACCAAGTGTTTGGCCGTTCGGCCCCGCGCTCACTGGAAATCGGCTTCGGCATGGGCCACTCCCTGCTGGAAATGGCCGCTGCCGCGCCGGACCAGGACTTCATTGGCGTGGAAGTACACCGCCCAGGTGTCGGCGCACTGCTTAACGGCGTCCTGACTCAAGGCCTGACTAACCTGCGGGTCTACGACTGCGACGCGATTGAAGTGCTTAACCGTTGCATCGCCGACAACAGCCTTGACCGCCTGATGCTGTTCTTCCCGGACCCATGGCATAAATCCCGCCACCACAAACGCCGCATCGTTCAGGCCTCCTTCGCGGAACTGGTGCGCAGCAAGCTCAAGGTTGGCGGCATCCTGCACATGGCCACCGACTGGGAGCCGTATGCCGAATACATGCTGGAAGTGATGGACGTTGCCCCTGGCTACCGCAACCTGGCCGAAGATGGCAAATGCGTGCCGCGCCCGGCTGAGCGTCCGATCACCAAGTTCGAACGCCGTGGCGAGCGGCTGGGGCATGGGGTGTGGGATTTGAAGTTCGAGAAGCTGGCGTAACTCGCCACTGGCGTGAAATGCAATTCAATGTGGGAGGGGGCTTGCCCCCTCCCACAGTTGTTTTGTGTTGGATTTGAGGTCAGCGGCGATCGGCGACGACGCCAATCAACACCAGTACCACCACCAACACCGGCGCCAGGCTGTAGTTATTGAACTGGCTCAAGCCCCGCACAATCCACGGTGTGGCGTAGATCAATGCAGCGCCGCTGCCGACCATGCACACCAATGCCATCAACGGGACCCGTAAGGCGCCGGCGATGCTGCCCAGGCGTGCTTCGACCCACCCCTTGATATCTGCGCCGAACAGCACCAGCAAACAGCCCACGAGCGCTAGGGAGATTTCCGACAGGTTGCTGCGGCTCCAGCGGGATACGGTGGCGAGCAGGTCGAGTACCAAATCCATTCGAATTCCTTAGAGCGTCAGCTCAAAAACTTCTGCAACAGGTCATTGAGAAAGAGTTGCCCGCGATCAGTGGCCGCCAGGCGTGACGGTTCGACCTGCATTAAGCCACTTTGTTCTGCCTCGCGACGTGCCTCGTCGAGGCTCGCCAGGTCGAGGCCCGTGCGCTCGGCGTAGAGCCTGGCGTCGACGCCGTCGGTGAGGCGCAGAGCGTTCATCAGAAACTCGAAAGGTAGCTCGTCATTGGTCAGCTCCTTCGCCCCAGCCTGGAAGCTTTTGGCCAGGTTCAGGTAGTCCTTTGGCGCGCGGGTCTTCCAGGTGCGCACGATGCGCCCGTCCGGATGGCTGAGCTTGCCGTGGGCGCCTGCGCCGATGCCGATAAAGTCGCCGAAGCTCCAGTAATTCAGGTTATGCCGCGCCGGGCGGCCCGGTTGGGCATAGGCTGACACTTCGTATTGGGCGTAACCGTGCTCGGCCAGCAGTGCCTGGCCTGCTTCCTGGATGTCCCAGAGGGTGTCGTCTTCTGGCAGCGCCGGCGGCTGGTTCCAGAACACCGTGTTGGGTTCCAGGGTCAATTGATACCAGGACAAATGCGTGGGTTTGAGCGCGATGGCCTGGCGCAGGTCGCTGAGGGCGTCGTCCAGGGACTGATCGGGCAAACCGTGCATCAGGTCCAAGTTGAAGTTATCAAATCCGGCCTGGCGCGCCATCCCGGCAGCGCGTACAGCTTCGTCGCCATTGTGGATACGGCCCAGGGCCTGAAGTTTTTCCTGCTGGAAGCTCTGGATACCGATGGACAGGCGGTTGATCCCCAGCTTGCGGTACGCCACGAACTTCTCTTGTTCGAACGTGCCGGGGTTGGCTTCCAGGGTGATCTCGATATCGCCGGCAAACGGGATGCGCGCTTCCACGCCTTTGAGCAGGCGACCCAGTGCTGCAGCGCTGAGCAGGCTTGGGGTGCCACCGCCGAAGAAGATCGAACTCAGTTCCCGGCCGTAAACGGCATGCAGGTCCTGATCGAGGTCGGCCAACAGTGCGTCCACGTACTCTTCTTCCGGCAGCACTTTGCTTGCGGTGTGAGAGTTGAAGTCGCAATACGGGCATTTACGTACGCACCACGGGATGTGGATATACAGCGCCAGGGGCGGCAGCACGGGCAAGGCCGCCCGAGGTGTTTGCGCGCCGCCGTGGATCAGCGGCAGCGCCTGGGTGTCGTGGGTCATTTCAGGCTCAGGCGTTGGCGCAGCAAATCCATTGCGCGGGCGCGGTGGCTGATCTGGTTCTTGTCGGCCGGGCTCAGTTCTGCGCTGGAGACATTGCGCTCTGGCACCCAGAACAGCGGGTCATAGCCAAAACCATGCTCACCGCTGGCCGCATGCAGGATGCGCCCGTGCCACAGGCCTTCGCAAAGGATCGGCAACGGGTCGTCCGCATGGCGCACCAGGGCCAGCACGCAGACGAACTGCGCGCCGCGTTCGGCGTCCAGCACGTCCTTGAGGGCGTCCAGCAACTTGGCGTTGTTGGCCGCGTCACCTTTGCCATCGGCGTAGCGCGCCGAATAGATACCAGGGGCTCCGCCGAGAAAATCCACCGCCAGGCCAGAGTCATCCGCCAGCGCCGGAAGGCCCGAGATACGTGCGGCATTGCGCGCCTTGAGGATGGCGTTCTCGACGAACGACAGGCCTGTCTCTTCCGGCTCGACCTGGCTGAACTCGCCAATCGAGCGCAGTTGCACGGAGTCGCCGAGCATGGCCTGCAGTTCTTTGAGTTTGCCGGCGTTATGGCTGGCGAGTACGAGCTGGGTAAGGTTCATCATTCCGCCGGAAACAGTTCCTGGTTGAATTGGAAGCTATGGGCTTTGCCGCCGGTTTCAACGTTGATGGTAAACGTCTTGTATTCCCGCTGGGTCACGGCGTAGGGCGCGAGATAATTGATCCCGCCTTTTTCGTTGATTTGCTTGAAGGTGAGGATCTCGCTCTTGCCGCCCAGATCCTTGATGGTGCCCGTTACTTGTGCGGCCACGGGGGTCACGCCCTTGATCACGGTCACATTGATCAAGCCCTTTTCCTTACTGCGTACCACGCCGACTTTCTGGGCGGTTTCCGGTTGCAGGAAGCTGGAGGTGAAGGTGTTGTAGTGAACGGTAATATCGCCGAAGTCTTTCTTGCGATTTGCATCGATAGCGTCGGCTGCCAAGGCGTTGGCACCCAGGCAAGCGGTCAGTAGAAAAATAGCCAAGCGACTCATGAGCGCCCCTCTGGAAAATGATTAGACGGCAATTTTGTGGTCGGTCAGGCCAGGACTGCTGACCCGGTAGATACCGATTTCGCCCAACAGGTTGGGCCATAGTTTACTCGCCCAGCCGTGACGGTGCTGTTGATCGACGGCAAGTCGGTTAATCACTTTGGCTTCACGCTCGCCACACAGCGCTTCGAAGTCTTCGAAGGTGCAGAAGTGGATGTTCGGCGTGTTGTACCAGGTGTAAGGCAGGAAATCCGACACCGGCATGCGACCCTTGGTCGCCAGGTACCAGCGGCAGCGCCAGTGGCCGAAGTTAGGGAAGGTGATGATGCACTGGCGACCCACGCGCAGCATTTCGTCGAGGATGCGGTCAGGGTAGTGCACCGCTTGCAGGGCTTGGGTCATCACCACGATGTCGAAGCTGTTGCTGGCAAAGTTACCCAGGCCCTTGTCCAAGTCCTGCTCGATCACGTTGATGCCCTTGGCCACGCACTGGGCGATGTTGTCCGGGTCGTTTTCCAGGCCATAGCCGGTGACTTGCTTGTTGTCGCGCAGCCAGCTCAGCAGTTCGCCATCGCCGCAGCCCAGGTCAAGCACGCGGCTGCCGGCGGGGATCCATTCTTGGATGATTTCCAGGTCGGCTCTCATGGCGTTCTCACACTGTAATCCGGTTCATGTAATTGCCGAACGCCTGCAAGTAACGCGGGATCGGAATCAGGAAGGCGTCGTGGCCTTGCGGCGCATCGATCTCCAGGTAGCACACGTCTTTGCGTGCGGCCATCAGTGCATCCACCAGCTCGCGGGAGCGGGCCGGGGAGAAGCGCCAGTCGGTGGTGAACGACATCACGCAGAACTTGGCCGTGGCGCCTTCGAAGGTTTTCGCCAGGTCATCGTCGTGGTTGGCCGCCGGGTCGAAATAGTCCAGGGCCTTGGTCATCAGCAGATAGGTGTTGGCGTCGAAACGCCCGGAGAACTCCTCGCCCTGATAACGCAGGTAGCTTTCGACCTGGAATTCGACGCTGTGGAAATCGTAGTTGAGCTTCTCGCTCTTGAGGCCACGGCCGAATTTTTCGCCCATGGAGTCATCGGACAGGTAGGTGATATGCCCGACCATCCGCGCCAGCATCAAGCCGCGCTTGGGAATCACGCCCGCTTCCTGGAACGAACCGCCGTGGAACTCGGGGTCGGTGAGGATCGCCTGGCGCGCCACTTCGTTGAAGGCGATGTTTTGCGCCGACAACTTGGGGGCCGAGGCGATGGCCAGACAATGGCGTACGCGATCAGGGTAGGTGATGGTCCATTGCAGTGCCTGCATCCCGCCCAGGCTGCCACCGATCACGGCGGCCCACTGGTTGATGCCCAACAAATCGGCAAGACGCGCTTGGCTGTGTACCCAGTCTTCCACGGTCAGCACCGGGAAGTCGGCGCCGAACGGCTTGCCGGTTTCCGGGTTGATACTGCTGGGGCCAGTGGAGCCGTTGCAGCCGCCGAGGTTGTTCAGGCTGACCACGAAGAATTTGTTGGTGTCGATGGGCTTGCCGGGACCGATACAGCTGTCCCACCAACCGGGCTTGCGCTCGTCGGCACTGTGGAAGCCTGCAGCGTGGTGATGACCGGACAAGGCGTGGCAGATCAGCACGGCGTTGCTCGCCGTGGCGTTCAGTTGGCCATAGGTTTCGTAGATCAGGTCGTAGGCTGGCAACGAACGACCGCAGGCCAGGGCCAGGCGTTCGCTGAAATGCGCCACTTGTGGCACGACCAGTCCAACAGAATCGGGGGGGAAGGCAGCTGGCATCGACCCTGCTCTCGTTTAAATGAGGCGTAAGTCTAAAGACCACTGCACCCAGCGGCAAGCAAAGGCCTGCGCGCTGCGAAATGAGGGAGGGAGGGAGCAAGCCCCTCCCTCATTTGTTTGCGTCAGATCAGCAGGCGCAGAATCTCAGGCATCCCGGTCATGGTGGCCAGGTTGTTGATCACCAGCATGTCCAGCAGCTTGAGCACCATGAACGCCAGGATCGGCGAGATATCCAGGCCGCCCAGGTTCGGCAGCAGGCGGCGGAATGGCGCCAGGGCGGGCTCGCAGATCTGGTTCACCAGTTCGGCGCCAGGGTTGTGGCTACCCGGGGCGACCCAGGACAGGATCACGCTGATGATCAAGGCGAAGAAGAAAATCTTCAGGAACAGCGCGGTCACGCCGATGATTGCCCAAATCAGCAACTGTATGAAATTGCCGGTGGTGCCGTACGTCAGCAGCAGTGTCAGCGCCATCAAGGCCAACTGCACCAGGATCGCCAGTACCAGCGACGACATATCCAGGCCGAACAGGCTCGGGATCACCCGGCGCAACGGCTTGAGCAGCGGCTGGGTCGCCTTGACGATGAACTGGCAGAGCGGGTTGTAGAAGTTGGCACGTACCAGTTGCAGCACGAAACGCAACAGCACGATCAGCAGGTAGAGGCTGCCGAGGGTTTGCAGCACGTAGACGGCTGCGGTGTTCAAACCAATCATATTGGCTCCTTAGTTGCCCAGTTGTTCGGCCATTTCGGCCGATCGGTGCGCAGCGGCACCCAATGCTTTTTCCACCAGGGCTTCAAAGCCCCCGGCCTGGAACGATTCAATGGCGGCCTGCGTCGTGCCGCCTGGTGAGGTCACGCGACGGCGCAGCTCGGCGGCATCCGCATCACTGGACACGGCCATCTTCGCGGCGCCCAAGGCGGTCTGCTCGGACAGTTGCTCAGCGACTTCCCGTGGCAGGCCGAGTTTCACGCCGGCGGCGGTCATGGCTTCAATCAGCAGGAAGAAGTACGCCGGGCCGCTGCCGGAGACGGCGGTGACCGCGTCCAGTTGTTGTTCCTGATCCAGCCACAGAGCAATGCCCACGGCGGACAGCAGCTCTTGGGCCTGGTCACGTTGTTCGGTGCTGACCTCGGCGGTGGCATACAAACCGCTGACGCCTTGGCGCAGCAGAGCCGGAGTGTTGGGCATGCAACGCACGATGGGCTGGGCCCCCAGCCACTTCTTCATGCTGGCGCAGGTTATGCCGGCAGCGATGGACACCACCAACTGATGCGGTTGCAGATTTGGGCGCAGGCTTTCGCACACGGCCTTCATGGCTTGTGGCTTGACCGCCAGCACGATCACGTCGACGCCTTGGATGGCCTCGGCATTGTCGGCAAAGGTGTCGATACCGTGCTCGGCGCTGACGCGCGCACGGGTGTCGGCGCCCGGGTCGCTGGCGCGGATCTGCGCGGCGTCCAGGCCCTTGGCCCGTAGGCCGCCGATCAGGCTGGCCGCCATGTTACCGGCGCCGATAAAGGCAATACGCGTGTTGCTCATGACAGGTCCTTATTCAGAGGGAGGTCAGCCATTTCACGGCTGGCCGTAATCACGGGCGCCAAACAGGGCGGTACCGATCCGCACCCAGGTGGCGCCTTGGGCGATGGCCGACTCAAGGTCGTGGCTCATGCCCATGGAAAGCGTGTCGAGCGGCAGGTTCAGGCTGTTTTGCAGGTCGCGAACGGTAGCGAACGCTGCATCTTGCTCGGTCCGATCTTCAGTCGGCTCGGGGATTGCCATCAGGCCACGCAGCGTCAAGCGCGGCAGGGCACTGATGGCATTGGCCAGGGCCGGCAAGTCGGCGGGCGTGCAGCCGGACTTGCTGGCTTCGCCGCTGACATTGACCTGGATACAGATGTTCAGCGGCGGCAGGTCGGCCGGGCGTTGTTCGGACAGGCGTTGTGCAATTTTGAGGCGGTCCACGGAATGCACCCAAGCGAAGTTCTCGGCGATAGCGCGCGTCTTGTTCGATTGAATGGGGCCGATGAAGTGCCAACTCAAGGGCAGGTCGGTTAATTCAGCCTGTTTGCCCAGGGCTTCCTGCAGATAGTTTTCGCCGAATTCGAGCTGCCCGGCGGCATAGGCTTCGCGCACTGCTTGGGCGGGTTTGGTCTTGCTCACGGCCAGCAGGTGGATGCTGCTTGCGTCACGTTGCACGGCGTCGGCTGCGGCGCGGATGCGCTGGCTAACCAGGCCGATGTTGTCTGCTATCGTCGACATTCAAGATGCGCCCGTGGATATGGAGTCCGCGGCATTCTACTGGAAATGGAAAGCCCTATGGATATCACTGAATTACTGGTGGCCGGCGTGCGCCGTGGCGCCTCCGACCTGCACCTGTCGGCGGGGCTGGCGCCGATGTGGCGAATCGATGGCGAAGTCTGGCCGATGGATTGGCCGGTGCTTTCTGCCCCGCAAGTCGCGGATTTATTGAGCCCTTTGCTCAATCAATACCAGCAAAAGGATTTCGAAACATCTCTTGAAACGGATTTTGCCTTCGAGCTGCCGGGTGTAGCGCGCTTCCGGGCCAACGTATTCCAACAGGATCGCGGCATGGGCGCGGTGTTTCGTACTATTCCGGCCGAAGTCCAGAGCCTGGATAGCCTGGGTCTCGGGGCGGTGTTCCAACGCATCGCCCAATTGCCACGTGGCCTGGTGCTGGTGACCGGACCCACTGGCTCCGGCAAGTCCACCACTCTGGCGGCAATGATCGATTACCTCAATCAGCATCGGCGCCAGCACATCCTTACGCTGGAAGACCCCATCGAATTTATCCACAGGCCGAAAATCGCGCTGATCAACCAGCGCCAGGTACACCGCGACACCCACAGTTTTTCGGTAGCCCTTCGTTCGGCGCTGCGTGAAGACCCCGATGTGATCCTGGTGGGCGAACTGCGTGACCTGGAAACCATCCGCCTGGCCCTGACGGCGGCTGAAACCGGGCATCTGGTATTTGGCACCTTGCACACTACCTCCGCGGCAAAGACCGTGGATCGGCTGGTCGACGTGTTCCCGGCCGGCGAAAAGGCCATGGTCCGCTCAATGTTGTCGGAGTCGTTGCAGGCGGTGGTGTCACAGGTGCTGGTGAAGAAGCTCGGCGGCGGGCGCGTGGCGGCCCATGAAATCATGTTGGGCACGCCAGCCATTCGTAATCTGATTCGTGAGGACAAGGTGGCGCAGATGGTCTCGGCTATCCAGACCGGCGGGGCGTTGGGGATGAAGACATTGGATATGAGTTTGAAGGCGTTGGTCACGCAGGGCGTGATCAGCCGGGAAGAGGCGCTGGAGAAGGCGAGGGTGCCTGGGGATATCTAAGATCGGGAGATATAAGGAGATCCAAATGTGGGAGGGGGCTTGCTCCCGATTGCAGTGGGTCAGGTACAGATAAACTGACTGATTCACCGCGATCGGGAGCAAGCCCCCTCTCACATTGACGACTGCATTTCAGCTTGAAATCAGCGTTGAACCACTCGCAAGGTGTTCTGCTCTTTCGGCAGAACCCGCTTGGCAATCACGTAGTTCTTGTCCCAAAACGGCTTTTTCAACGTGTCGATGCTGACCGACTTGCCACGACGCGGTGCGTGGATAAAACGGTCATTGCCCAAGTAGATGGCAACGTGGTTGACCTGGCGGCTCTTCAATTTGAAGAACAGCAGATCACCTGGTTTCAGGTCCTTGCGATCAACCTTCTGCCCGTGGCCGGCGGCCATGGCATTGGAAGTGCGCGGCAGATCCACGGCGGCTACGTCGTTGAACGCATATTTCACCAGGCCGCTGCAGTCGAACCCTTTACTTGGGCTGCTGCCGCCCCAACGATAAGGTGTACCGAGCACGTTTACGGCGCGGCTGAGGACGTTGCTGCTTTGCTTGGTGTTGACTGCCACGAGGCCGGGAACTGCTTTACCGTGCGCCTTGCTCAATTGAGTCGGGCGGCTGACGGTCGGCTTTACCGATTTGGCAGTGCTTGGCGTGCTGTGGACTTTAGGGGTGAAACCGTTAACGTTCGGAAGTCGTTGCTCACGATTGGTGGCGTGGGCGGCCAGTGGCATTAATAGGCAAATGGTTAGCCATGTCTTGAAAAATGGTCGCATTAGGCGTGGCTCTTATGGGTTTGCGCGCAACTTTATAACAGCTTTTTGTGTCGTTCTCAGGCCGTTTGTCGACTGAACCTTGACGTCAAAATCAGGAAATACGCGACGATTCGCCGCAATTGTCCTACACAGGTCAGGTGGCATAAGGCTTTCAGGGCAGTGAAGATACCATTTGCCGTACGTCGGGCGCCCGTAAAAAAGTCACAAAGAAAATGAAAAAATTTATCTATCGAAGCAAAAGAGGTACGTCATGAACACCTATCAACAGGTTGGGCCGCAACAAGACACCCACAGCAAGGTGATCGGTTACCTGCTCTGGATTTTCGGGTTTACCGGCGCGCATCGTTTTTATTACGGCAAACCTGTCACCGGGACGATCTGGTTTTTTACCCTTGGCCTGCTGGGTATCGGCTGGCTGATCGACCTGTTCCTGATCCCGGCCATGGACCGTGAAGCCGACCTGCGCTTTACCGCCGGTCCCATCGAATACAACGTGGCGTGGATTCTGTTGGCGTTTCTGGGGGTGTTCGGCGTGCACCGCATGTACCAGGGCAAATGGATCACCGGCCTGATCTACCTGCTGACCGGTGGCTTGTTCCTGGTGGGGGTGCTGTATGACTTCTGGACGTTGAATACCCAGGTTTCGATCCGCAATGCAGAGCGCAACGGGGGACGCTGATTTCTCAGGCTTTATAGAGAACTAAATGTGGGAGGGGGCTTGTCCCCGATAGCGGTGGATCAGTCAGCTTATCTGGTGCTGACCCACTGCAATCGGGGGCAAGCCCCCTCCCACTTTTTTTGCCTGCCCGCTTTAGGCCTGGTAGCTGATGCGCCCATCCACCAAGGTGTAGCGCACGCTCGCCGGCAGGCTATGGCCGATGAACGGGCAGTTTTCACCCTTGGACAGCCAGTGCTCCCCGGCAACCGTGGAGCTGGCCGTGTCAAACAGCACCAGATCCGCTGCGGCACCCACGGCCAAGTTGCCGGCCGGCAGGCGCAAGGCTTCGGCCGGGCCAGCGCTCAGGCGCTGGAGCAGCGTCGGCAAGTCGAGCAGGCCATCCTCCACCAGCGTCATCGCCAGTGGCAGCAACAGCTCCACACTGCTGATCCCCGGCTCGGTCGCGCCAAACGGTGCGAGCTTGGCATCGCGCTCGTGGGGCTGGTGGTGGCTGGAAATCGCCGAAACCACACCGGATTTGACCGCGGCACGCAAACCGTCACGGTCGGCCAGGGTGCGCAGGGGCGGTTGCACGTGGTACAGGCTGGAGAAGTCGATCAGCGCTTCATCCGTGAGGATCAATTGGTACAGCGCCACATCCGCAGTCACCGGCAGACCGCGAGCCTGGGCCTGCGCAATCAGGGCCACGCCCCGGGCACTGGTGAGTTGGCTGAAGTGCGCGCGTACGCCGCTTTGTTCCACCAGCAGCAGGTCACGGGCAAGAGCGACGGTTTCGGCGGTTTCCGGAATACCCGGCAGGCCGAGGAAACTGGCGACGGCGCCTTCATGGGCCAAGCCGCCTTCGGCCAGGTCGCGGTCCTGGGAGTGGAAGATCACCGTCAGATCGAAGGTGGCCGCGTATTCCAGGGCGCGGCACAAGGTGCGGGTACTGCGGAAGCTCTCCAGACCGTTGCCGAAGGCCACGCAACCAGCGTCGCGCAGGGCGATCAATTCGGCGAGTTGTTCGCCTTCCAGACCTTTGCTCAGGGCGCCGATGGGGAACACTTTGCAATTGCCAGCTTCGCGGGCACGGTCGAGGATCAGCTCGGTCACGGCCGACGTATCGAGGATCGGCTTGGTGTGCGGCGGGCAGCACAGGCTGGTCACGCCACCGGCCGCAGCGGCGCGGGTTTCGCTGGCGATGCTGCCTTTACGGCTGTAACCCGGCTCGCGCAGGGCGACGTTCAGGTCCACCAGCCCAGGCGCGGCCACCAGGCCTTTGGCGTCGATGGTCTGGCTGGGGCTGAAATCGCTGGGAGCGGCGCCGATGGCGATGATCTTGCCGGCTTCCAGATGAAGATCGGTGACTTGATCCAGGCCACTGGCCGGGTCGATAACGCGAGCGCCAAGAATGCTGAGCTTCACTGGGCGTTCTCCTGCTCGAATTGACGTTGCGCGGTTTGCCCGCTCATGGCCATGGACAACACCGCCATGCGCACGGCGATGCCGTAGGTCACCTGGTTGAGAATTACCGACTGGTTGCCATCGGCCACCGCCGACTCAATCTCCACCCCTCGGTTGATCGGACCCGGGTGCATCACGATGGCATCCGGTTTGGCGCCGGCCAGGCGCGCGGTGGTCAGGCCGAACAAGCGGTAGAACTCACCCTCGCTCGGCAGCAAACCACCGGACATACGCTCGCGTTGCAGGCGCAACATGATCACCACGTCTACATCCTTGAGGCCTTCGGCCATGTCGGTGTAGACCTTCACGCCGTACTGCTCAATGCCGATGGGGAGCAGGGTTTTCGGCGCGATCACGCGAATGTCCGGGCAACCCAGGGTTTTCAGGGCCAGCATGTTCGAGCGTGCTACCCGCGAGTGCAGGATGTCGCCGACGATGGCCACCGATAGGTTTTCAAAGCTGCCCTTGTGCCGACGGATGGTGAGCATGTCGAGCATGCCTTGGGTCGGGTGGGCGTGACGGCCGTCGCCGCCGTTGATGATCGCTACCTGCGGGCACACGTGCTCGGCGATGAAATGCGCGGCGCCGGAGTCGCCGTGGCGCACCACGAACATATCGGCGGCCATGGCTTCCAGGTTACGCAGGGTGTCGAGCAGGGTTTCGCCCTTGCTCGCCGACGAAGTGGACACGTTCAGCGTGATCACGTCGGCCGACAGTCGTTGGGCCGCTAGCTCAAAGGTGGTGCGAGTGCGGGTGGAGTTTTCGAAGAACACGTTGCAGATGGTTTTGCCGCGCAGCAACGGGACTTTCTTCACCGCCCGGCCACCGACTTCGAGGAATGAGTCGGCGGTGTCGAGGATTTCGGTGAGCAGTTCGCGGGGCAAACCGTCGAGGGACAAGAAGTGTTGCAACTGGCCCTGAGCATTGAGCTGCAGCGGGCGCTTGGCATCTAGAGGCGTCATCGCGGGGACTCTTTACAAGGCGGTTTAAAGGGCGAGGTCTTGCAGTTCGAGTTCGAGCGGCGTTGGACCGGACAATTTTACCCGTTGCTGGGCTTGCAGCGACAGGGTCGCGCCAACCACATCCGGGCTGATAGGCAACTCGCCGGCGTCCAGATCCAGCAGGCAGACCAGCGTGATGCTGGCCGGGCGGCCGTAGTCGAACAGCTCGTTCATGGCGGCGCGGATGGTACGGCCGCTCATCAGCACGTCGTCGATCAGCACCAGGTGCTGGCCTTCAATCTCGAACGGCAGGGCGGACGGGCGCACTTGCGGGTGCAGACCGTTCTGGCTGAAGTCATCACGGTAGAAGGACACGTCGAGGGTGCCCAGTGGCGAGTCGCTGCCCAGTTCGTCCAGTAACGCCTGAGCGACCCACACACCGCCGGTGCGAATGCCGATAAAGCGCGGTTCGCTGATTCCGCGGTGTTCCAGGTGCGCTTTGAGGCGTAATGCCATCTGGCTGATCAGTTCGGCGGGATTGGGCAGGCTCATGGTGGCTCCTTCAAGGCCTTGCTGTAGGCAAGTTCCGGGCTCAAACGTAAGAAGACGCGGCAAGCCGCGTCAGTCAGGATTCAAATAAAGCGGTGTTTTCGTCCAGCCAGCCCTGCAACAGCAAGGCGGCGGCGATGGCGTCTACGGGGTTGTCGCGGTAACTGCCCTTCTGGCCGCCACGGTCGCGGCGTTCACCCTTGGCTTCAAAGGTGGTCAGGCGTTCATCGTGGGTATAGAAGGGGATGTTGTAACGACCATTGAGGCGACGGGCGAATTTTTCGGCGCGCAGGCACATGTCGCTGGGGGTGCCGTCCATGTTCAGGGGCAGGCCGACCACCACCGCGTCGGGCTTCCATTCCTTGATCAGGGCTTCGACCTGATTCCAGTCCGGTATGCCGTTCTGGGCCTTGAGGGTGCACAACTCGCGGGCCTGGCCGGTGATCACCTGGCCGACCGCTACGCCGATCTGTTTGGTGCCGTAGTCAAAACCGAGGATCAGACGCAAGGCCATCAGGCGTGCCCCGCCTGGCTGGTCAGCAGGCTGAGGTTGACCCGCAACTTGGCGGCGGCCGCTTCCAGGCGCAGTTCACTGGCCGTGTTGAACAGGATGTCGGCGTCGAAGGGGCAGGTCAGCCAGGCATTGCTGGCCAGTTCGGCCTCCAGTTGCCCTGCTTCCCAACCGGCGTACCCCAAGGTGATAACGCTTTGCTCTGGGCCTACACCGTCGGCGATGGCGAACAACACGTCCTGGGAGGTGGACAGCGACACACCGTCCAGGTCCACCGTGGCCTGGAACGTCGGCCCGGTCGGGTGCAGTACAAAGCCGCGATCAGTTTGTACCGGCCCGCCGATGTAGATCGGCACCGATTGGCAACGGGCCGGCGGATCGATCTCCGGACGCAGTTGCTCAAGGATATCGGCCAGGTTCAGCGCTTGCGGGCGGTTCACCACCAACCCCATGGCACCATTGGCCGTGTGCTCGACGATGTAGGTCAAGGTCTGCGCAAAGTTCGGGTCGGCCATATGGGGCATGGCGATCAGGAATTGGTGCTTGAGGTAGGTCGGGCTGACATTTTTCATGTCCGCTAGTGTGGCGTTGGAGGGGCGAACTGACAAGCTGGAGTTACCTGTGGCAGGACATGTCTGATCAGTTGCTGGAGAGCCGATCGCCCTTGGCAAACTTCCAGGTACGGATGATTTCCAGGCGGTCCACGTCATTCAGGTCGCCTGTAAACGGGGCAAAGGGCGCGGCCAGGCGCACGATGCGTTGGGCGGCCTGGTCCAGCAGCGGTTGGCCGGAGGACTCCAACACCTGCACTTCATATAAGGTGCCGTCGCGGTTGATCGATACCAATAGACGCAAGTTGCCGTAGATCTGCTGGCGCCGCGCTTCTTCTGGGTAGTTGAGGTTGCCGATGCGCTCGACCTTCTTACGCCACTCGTCTTTATACCAGGCGCCTTTGTCGCGCATGGTCGAGGCGGCATTCAAGCGGTAGATGCGTGGGCGTTTGGCGTACAACTGCTGTTCGTTAGCCAGTTCGGCTTCCAGGCTGGAGATTTCGTCGGACAGGGTCGAGCTGTCGAAGGTAGGCGCCGGTTTGACGGGCTCCGGCTGCGGCTCGGTCTTGGTTTTTTCGCGTTGGACCGGGGCTTTTTGCGGTTTGGGTGCGATGGTGGCCACCGTAGGCTTGGGCGTAGCCTGCTTGACCTCGGGCTTCGGCGCAGGAGGTGGCGTGACTTTATTGACCTTGTTGTCCTGGAACGGCGCCAGTTCGGTGGTCTTGGGGATGGCTTTCTTGTCGAGGGTGCCGCTGCCCTGTTGATTGTCCTGGGCTAGAAAATCTGCCTTCTCGGGCTTCTTTTCACTCTTGAACGTGGCCAGGGTGATTTCCAGGGTCTTGGTGATCTGCTTGGGTTCGACCATGGTGAAGCCCACGCCAAGGAGCAAGGCCAAATGAATCAAGGCAGCCAGAAACAGGGTAAATCCGAGCCGATCAGCCGGGCGCACGCCGCTGTGGGAGAGTTCGGGGGGCAGATCGGACGGGAGTGTCATGACAAAAGAACCAACATCGCGCGTTTCACAGGTGGCGCATGATAACGCAATGTTGGTGTGTGTCCGGCTGTTCTATGTCACTTGGCTTTTAGCTTGCGCTCAATGGCGGCCATCAGCATTTCGCCGATGTTCGTGCCAAATGCATTGTCTATCTCGCGAATACAGGTCGGGCTGGTGACGTTGATTTCGGTGAGATTTTCACCAATTACGTCAAGGCCTACAAACAGCAGGCCTTTTTCCCGCAAGGTCGGGCCAACTTGGCTAGCGATCCAGCGATCCTTATCCGATAAAGGCCGTGCTTCACCGCGCCCACCTGCCGCCAGGTTGCCTCGGGTCTCGCCTGCCGCCGGGATACGCGCGAGGCAGTAGTCCACCGGTTCGCCGTCGATCATCAGGATGCGCTTGTCGCCGTCCTTGATCGCCGGCAGGTAAGCCTGGCCCATGATCTGCTGGGTGCCCAGGGCGGTCAGGGTTTCCAGGATCACCGACAGGTTCGGGTCGCCTGCGCGGTGACGGAAGATCGACGTACCGCCCATGCCGTCCAACGGCTTGAGGATCACATCGCCGTGTTTGGCGGCGAATTCACGCAGCACATCGGCGCGGCGGCTGACCACGGTCGGGGGTGTGCACTGCGGGAACAGCGTGGCGAACAGCTTTTCATTGCAGTCGCGCAGACTTTGCGGCTTGTTGACGATCAGCACGCCGGCGCGCTCGGCCTGCTCCAGCAGATAGGTGGAGTAGACGAATTCCATGTCGAACGGCGGATCCTTGCGCATCAGGATCACGTCCAGGTCGCTCAGGGGGCTGTCGATTTCGTCCGAAAGCTCGAACCATTTTTCCGGGTTGGCGAACACCTGCAGCGGGCGCATGCGCGCGCGGGCCTCGCCGTCGCCCTGGTACAGATCGCGCTGCTCCATATAGAACAGGGTCCAGCCGCGGGCCTGGGCGGCCAGAAGCATGGCCAGCGAGCTGTCCTTTTTATAGGAAATGCTGGCGATAGGGTCCATGACAATGCCGACGCGAACGCTCATGGGGGATTTCCTCTAGCAAATTGGGCGCATAAAAGTGGCGTCAGAGTGGCGCTGCGGCTGTTGTGGGTCAAGGAAAAACCACCTGGCGGGTGCCTCGATAGATTGCTCTCCGAGACTGTGCTAAAAAGACTGCCACAGCGCAGCAGCCCTTGAAATCCAAGGCCTGCGGCGATCATCCTGTGCAACATCAGGCAGTACACACCGAAAACCGACTCGCTGTGGCGATGGTAGAGCAGATATGGAACAGCATTCCAACGCCTTGAGAGTGATGGTGATCGACGATTCGAAAACGATCCGCCGCACCGCCGAGACGCTGTTGAAGAACTCGGGGTGCGAGGTCATTACGGCCATCGACGGTTTCGATGCCCTGGCGCGGATTGTTGATCATCACCCGCACATTATCTTTGTAGACATCATGATGCCGCGCCTGGATGGTTATCAGACCTGCGCCCTGGTGAAGAACAACCCGGCGTTCAAGTCGATTCCGGTGATCATGTTGTCCTCCAAGGACGGTCTGTTCGACAAGGCCAAGGGGCGCATCGTGGGTGTCGATCAGTTTTTGACCAAGCCTTTCAGCAAGGAAGAACTGCTGGGTGCAATCAAGGCCTATGTGCCGGGGTTCGCCGCAGTAGAACAAGCACACTGACGCCGCCCCACGAGGGCCGGCGCCGACCAATGTAGTGGGGAAAACCATGGCACGTGTTCTGATCGTCGACGATTCGCCGACCGAAATGTACAAACTCACCGGCATGCTGGAAAAGCACGGCCACCAAGTCCTCAAGGCCGAGAACGGTGCGGACGGCGTGGCCCTGGCTCGCCAGGAAAAGCCCGACGCAGTGCTGATGGACATCGTGATGCCTGGCCTCAATGGCTTCCAGGCTACTCGCCAACTGTCCAAGGAGCCGGAAACCAACGGCATCCCGATCATCATCATCACCACCAAGGATCAGGAAACCGACAAGATCTGGGGCGCGCGCCAGGGTGCAAAGGACTACCTGACCAAGCCTGTGGACGAAGAAACCTTGATCGCCACCCTGAACAAGGTGTTGGCCGGCTGACGGCACGCCATCATGACCGAGTCGCAAACCGCCTTTGAGCTGCTGCTGGACATCGACCGCCGCTGCCGCCTGCTGGCCGCCGACCTGCCGTCCCAGGAAACCCGCCTGCAACGCTGGAGCGGTATCGGCTTTCGCCTGGGGCAACATTGGTATGTGGCGCCCATGGGCGAAGTAGCCGAAGTCCTGCATGAACCACGTTGCACTTTAATGCCTGGGGTCAAGGCCTGGGTCAAAGGGGTTGCTAACCTGCGCGGGCGCCTGCTGCCGGTGATGGACCTGGGTGGCTTCCTCGGCCTTGCGCTGTCCAAGGCGCGCAAGCAACGGCGGGTGCTGGTGGTGGAATACAACGATCTGTTTGTCGGGCTGCTGGTGGATGAGGTGGTGGGGATGCAGCATTTTGCACAAGACGCCTTGCTGGCGAACACCAGCCCTGGCGCGCCGTTTATCCAGGGTCACTTCGAGGGTGATCCGCTGTGGCAGGTCTTCAGCCCCTTCGCCCTGGCCCAGGCCCCAGGCTTCATGGATGTCGCCGCATGACCACCGCTACCACGCCCAAACCCCAGGCCGGCTCGCGCAGCCGTTCACAGATCATCGTGCTGTTTATCGCACTGATCGTGTTCATCATGCTGCTGTTCGCCAACTTCGCGTACCTCAACACCCAGTCTACCTACGACAAACAGTACATCGGCCACGCCGGTGAACTGCGCGTGCTGTCCCAACGCATTGCCAAGAACGCCACCGAAGCCGCCGCCGGCAAGGCCGCTGCTTTCAAGCTGTTGGGAGATGCGCGAAACGATTTTGCCCAGCGCTGGGGCTACCTGAAAAAAGGCGACCCGCAAACCGGCTTGCCCGCGGCACCCAGTGCGGTCCGTGCCGAGATGCGTGCTGTGCAGACCGATTGGGAAGCGCTGCTGAAAAACACCGACGCGATCCTCGCCAGCGAGCAGACCGTGCTGTCCCTGCATCAAGTGGCTGCGACCCTCGCTGAAACCGTGCCGCAATTGCAGATGGAGTCGGAGAAGGTCGTCGACATCCTGCTGCAACGTGGCGCCCCGGCCAGCCAGGTGGCCTTGGCCCAACGCCAGTCGCTGCTGGCCGAACGTATCTTGGGTGCGGTCAACACCGTGCTGGCCGGCGACGAAACCGCCGCGCAGGCCGCCGACACCTTTGGCCGTGATGCCGCCCGCTTTGGTCAGGTCCTCAATGGCATGCTCAACGGCAACCCTGGGCTGCGCATCACCCAAGTCGAAGACCACGATGCCCGCGCGCGGCTGGCGGACATTGCCGAGCTGTTCGAATTTGTCTCTGGCTCCGTGGATGAAATCCTCGAAACCTCGCCGCAGCTGTTCCAGGTGCGCGCCTCGGCGAGCAATATTTTCAACCTGTCGCAAACCCTGCTTGATGAAGCCTCGCACCTGGCTATCGGGTTCGAAAACCTCGCCAGCGGGCGCAGTTTCGACACCATCGGCGGTTATGTGCTGGGTCTGTTGGCGCTGGCCTCGATCATCCTGATTGGCCTGGTGATGGTGCGTGAGACCAACCGCCAACTGCACGAGACCGCCGAGAAGAACGAGCGCAACCAAAACGCGATCATGCGCTTGCTGGACGAAATCGAAGACCTGGCCGACGGTGACCTCACTGTGACGGCTTCGGTGACCGAAGACTTCACCGGCACCATCGCCGACTCGATCAACTATTCCGTGGACCAACTGCGCGATTTGGTCGCGACGATCAACCTCACCGCCGGCCAGGTCGCCGGTGCTGTGCAAGACACCCAGGCCACCGCCATGCACCTGGCCCAGGCCTCTGAGCATCAGGCCCAGCAGATCGCCGAAGCCTCCACCGCGATCAACCAGATGGCCCAATCCATCGACCAAGTGTCGGCCAACGCCGCCGAGTCTTCGGCAGTGGCGGAGCGCTCGGTAGAGATTGCCAACAAGGGCAACGAGGTGGTGCACAACACCATCCACGGCATGGACAACATTCGCGAACAGATCCAGGACACCGCCAAGCGCATTAAACGTTTGGGTGAATCGTCCCAGGAGATTGGCGACATCGTCAGCCTGATTGACGACATCGCCGACCAGACCAACATCCTTGCCCTCAACGCCGCCATCCAGGCGAGCATGGCCGGGGATGCCGGACGCGGCTTTGCCGTGGTGGCCGATGAGGTGCAGCGACTGGCCGAGCGCTCGTCGGCTGCCACGCGGCAGATCGAAACCCTGGTGCGGGCGATCCAGACCGACACCAACGAGGCGGTCATCTCCATGGAACAGACCACCACCGAAGTGGTGCGCGGTGCACGGCTGGCCCAAGACGCGGGCGTGGCACTGGAAGAGATCGAAGGCGTATCGAAGACCTTGGCGGCGCTGATCCAGAGCATCTCCAATGCGGCGCAGCAACAGACGTCGTCGGCAGGGCAGATCTCCCTGACCATGAACGTGATCCAGCAAATCACTACGCAGACGTCGTCGGGTTCCACCGCCACTGCCGAAAGCATCGGCAATTTGGCGAAGATGGCGAGCCAGTTGCGCAGGTCGGTCTCGGGTTTCACCTTGCCTGCGGCCAAACAGGTTGATGATTGAAATGCAGTCAAAGTGTGGGAGGGGGCAAGTCGAATCGTCGCACCGCCCCGCCCCTCCCACATGTGATCTCCATCTGTCTGGAGATCCAGGCAACCCACGAATTCTAAGCGGAGCAGTTATGGTTGATCGGCACGACTACGTGGCCCTCGAATGGGTCAAGGGCGACATTGCCGAAACCCTGAAACAGGCCCGTTCGGCGCTGGATGCGTTTGTCGAAACCCATGACGATGACGTGATCAGCCAATGCCTGGCCGGTATCCACCAGGTGCATGGTGCGCTGCAAATGGTCGAGTTCTATGGCGCAGCGCTGCTGGCCGAAGAGATCGAAGAACTGGCCCTTGCGCTAAAGGCCGGGCGGGTCAGTCAGCGCGATGAAAGCATCCGTCTTCTGCAACAGGCCCTCGGCCAACTGCCGCTGTACCTCGACCGCGTGCACAGCGCCCGCCGCGATCTGCCGTTGGTGGTGTTGCCGCTGCTCAACGACCTACGCAGCGCACGGGGTGAAAGCCTGCTCTCGGAAACCAGCCTGTTCAGCCCACAATTGCTGTCGATCGCGCCGCTGCCCGATGAAACCCTGACCCAGCGCGCGCCGCCTGAGCTGCATGAGCAACTGCGTCAATGGCACCAGTTGCTGCAACAGGCGTTGGCCGGGTTGCTGCGTGAAGACCACGGCCCAAGCAATCTGGAAGACATGGCGCGGGTGTTCGCACGCCTCGATGCCCTCTGCCAGGGCGCGCCGTTGTTGCCGTTGTGGCAAGTGGCTTCGGCGCTGGTCGAGGGCATGCTCACCGGTGTGGTCGCCAACAGCCCGGCTTTGCGCAGCTTGCTCAAGGCCAGTGACAAACAACTCAAGCGCCTGCTCGCCCAGGGCATAGGCGGCATCAACCAATCTGCGCCGGATGAGTTGCTCAAGAGCCTGTTGTTCTACGTCGCTAAAGTCACCCGGCCAACGCCGCGCATGCAAAGCCTGAAAGAGCGATACGGCCTGGATGAAGCCTTGCCCGACAGCACGGTGGTCGACGCCGAGCGCGCCCGCCTGGCCGGGCCGGACCGCAATGCCATGGGCTCAGTGCTCGGTGCGTTGTGCGAGGAACTGGTGCGGGTCAAGGAACGCCTCGACCTGTTCGTGCGCAGCGACCGCCAACACACCAGCGACCTTGATGCGCTGCTGGCGCCGCTGCGGCAGATCGCCGATACCTTGGCGGTGCTGGGGTTCGGTCAGCCGCGCAAAGTCATCATCGACCAGCTTGCGGTAGTACTGAGCCTGGCCCAAGGCCAACGCGAACCCTACGACGCCGTGCTGATGGATGTCGCTGGCGCGCTGCTCTACGTCGAAGCCACCTTGGCGGGAATGGCCGGCACCGTCGAGCCGGAAAGCCGCGAAGAAAGCCGCCTGCCCACTACCGACCTGACCCAGATTCACCAGTTGGTGATCCGTGAGTGCTGCCAGTGCCTGAAGCAGGCTAAAGAACTGGTGATCGACTGCATGGAAGCCGACTGGGACCGTCGGCGCCTGGAATCGCTGCCGGAGTTGCTGAGCCAGGTGCGTGGCGCGTTGGCGATGATTCCGCTACCGCGTGCAGCGAGCCTGATGCGCGGGTGCGCCGACTACGTCGATGAGCAGTTGATGGTCAACGAAGGCCCGCCGGCAGAGGCGCAACTGGAGCATTTTGCCGATGTGATCAGCAGCTTGGAGTACTACCTCGAACGCATGCTCCAAGACCCCGACGCGGCGGGTGAACGGGTATTGGAACTGGCCACCCAAAGCCTGGCGACGCTGGGCTACCTGCCCGCCGAGAAACCCTGGCGCCAGGCGTTGGTCGCTCCCGATGGTGCGTTGTCGAGCGAGGTCACGCCCAGCCAGTCGCAGTTCGACGCACTGGCCAACCCTACCTCGCGCCTCAACCCGCCGGCCCTGCAACGCCCCGGTAGTCTGCTGCCGCCGCCAGCCGATGAAGCGCCTATCGACGATGAACTACGCGAAGTCTTCCTTGAAGAGACTGACGAAGTTCTCGAAGTGCTGCACCGCCACCTGCCCAACAGCGCGGACAAAACCGCCCAAGGCGAAATGCGCCGCGCTTTCCACACGTTGAAAGGCAGTGGTCGCATGGTGCGCGCCCTTGTCCTGGCCGAGTTGGCCTGGGCTGTTGAAAACCTGCTGAACCGTGTGCTGGAACGCAGTGTGGCCCTAGGCCCCGAGATCCAGCAGGTGCTGGATGACGCCGTGGCCCTGCTGCCGGAGTTGATCTCCGACTTTGCGACGGACGACCAACACCAACGCGACGAGGTCGACGCCTTGGCCGCTCGCGCCCACGCCTATGCCAGCGGCGGCGCCCTATCTGCTGGCGAACCCCACGACCCGATGCTGCTGGAAATTTTCCGCAACGAAGCCCAGAGCCATCTGGACAGCCTCAACCATTTCCTGCAACAGGCCGCCGAGCATGTGCCGCTGCAGGTCAGCGATGAGCTGCAACGCGCGCTGCACACTCTCAAGGGCAGTGCTTACATGGCCGGCGTGTTGCCGATTGCCGAGCTGGTGCGCCCACTGGATCACCTGACACGCGAATACAAGGCCCATCGTCTGCCGCTGGACCTGGACGAGGTGGAGTTACTGCTGGAAGCCGAAGCTCTGTTCCAGCGTGGCTTACGCCAACTGGATCGCGACCCTCTGGTGCCGATCAGGGGGGCGGCCGATTTGATTGGCCGCACCCAAGCCCTGCTTGACCATCAGTTGGCAACGCTGCTCGACGCGCCCAACACCGGCTTGCGCATCAAGCGTGACCCGCAACTGATCGCCAACTTCCTGGCCCAGGGCATGGATATCCTGCTCGACGCCGAAAGCCTGCTGCGTCGTTGGCAACAGCACCCTGGCGAGCGCCAGGAACTCACGGCGTTGCTGGATGAACTGACCACGCTGGGAGAAGGGGCACACATCGCCGACCTGCACCCTATCGACGAACTGTGCGAAGCCTTGCTCGACCTCTATGGCGCGGTGGAAGAGAGCAGTCTGGCCGTCAGCGAGCGGTTTTTCCGGGAGGCCGAACAGGCCCATGAAGCGCTGATCAACATGCTTGACCAACTGGCCGCCGGGCAGGAAATCAGCCTGGCCCCGGCACGGGTCGAGGCCCTGCGCGAATTGCTGGACGGAGCCCTGGACCCGTCCGCCACCGGCCTGATCAAAAGTGACGGTAACCGCGCCCTGAGCATCGCTGAACTCGGTGCCGCCACCGCGCAGTTGGAGCATGAAACGGCGATGGACGATGAGATCGTCGAGATCTTCCTCGAAGAAGCCGTGGACATTCTCGACAGCGCCGGGCAGTCCCTCAAGCGCTGGCTGCTGGAACCCGAAAACGCTGCACCGTTGTCCTCGTTGCAGCGCGACCTGCACACCCTCAAGGGCGGCGCGCGCATGGCTGAAATCGGCCCGGTGGGCGATCTGGCCTATGAGTTGGAATGCTTTTACGAAGGCCTGGTTGACCGTCGCTACAGCTACAGCGCCGAGTTGTCTCAAGTGCTGATGGCCAGCCATGAACACCTGGCCTTGCAGCTGGAAGAACTGCACCACCACCAGCCCTTGAGCGACAGCGTCGAGCTGGTTGCCAAGCTTCGGGAGCTGCGACAGAGCAGTACGCCCGCGACCCAGGCGCCAGCGCCTGAAACGGCGGGCGCCGACCCGGAATTGCTGGATATCTTCCTCGAAGAAGCGGCCGACATTCTCGACAGCTCGGGCAGCGCGTTGCTGCGCTGGCAGGCCGAGCCGAACAATCGCCAGGAAGTCGAAACCCTGTTGCGCGACCTGCACACCCTCAAGGGCGGCGCGCGCATGGTCGAGATCGGGCCGATTGGTGACTTGGCCCATGAGCTTGAGTTTCTGTACGAAGGGCTGTCCGCCGGTTTGCTCGCGCCGTCGGCTGAGCTGTTCGCGCTGCTGCAAGGCTGCCATGACCGCCTGGCGCAGATGATCGACGCCGTGACGGATGGGATGCCGGTGGGCTCAGTGGACAAGCTCATCGAACGCATCAAAAGCCTGGTGCACCCCAGCGTAGAGCCAGTGGTGCCGGTGGCGTTGCCCGCAGGCAAGGCCGAAGCGGTCGCTGATCCTACCGCCGACATGGTGAAAATCTCCGCCGACCTGCTGGACGATCTGGTCAACCTGGCGGGTGAAACCTCGATCTTCCGTGGCCGCATCGAACAGCAGGTCAACGACGCGCGCATTGCGTTGAACGAGGTGGAAACCACCATTGAGCGAATGCGCGATCAACTGCGCCGCCTCGACACCGAAACCCAAGGTCGCATTCTCAGCCGCCAACAGGCCGAGGCCGAACGCCTGGGCTACGAAGACTTCGATCCGTTGGAGATGGACCGCCATTCGCAGTTGCAGCAACTGTCCCGCGCGTTGTCCGAATCCGCCTCCGACCTGCTCGACCTGAAGGACACCCTCGACCGTCGCAACGAGGATGCGCACGACCTGTTGCAGCAACAGGCACGCATCAACACCGAGTTGCAGGAAGGCCTGATGCGCACGCGCATGGTGCCGTTCGAGCGTATGTTGCCGCGCCTCAAACGCATCGTGCGCCAGGTGGCGGGCGAGTTGGGCAAGGACGTGGAATTCATCGTCGGCAATGCCGAGGGTGAGATGGACCGCAACGTGCTTGAACGCATGGCGGCGCCCTTGGAGCACATGCTGCGCAACGCCGTCGACCATGGCCTGGAGTCCCGCGATGTGCGGCTGCTGGCCGGTAAGCCGGAAAAGGGCCGCATCACCCTGGACCTGACCCACGAAGGCGGCGATATCGTTTTCGACATGCGCGACGACGGCGCCGGCGTGCCCCTCGAAGCGGTGCGGCGCAAGGCGATCAAGCGCGGGTTGCTCGCCCCTCATCAAGAGATCAGCGACCGCGACGTGTTGCAGTTCATCTTGCAGCCGGGGTTTTCCACTGCGGAAAAGATCACGCAGATTTCCGGGCGTGGTGTGGGCATGGACGTGGTGCATGAAGAAGTGCGCCAGCTCGGCGGCTCGATGTTCATTGAGTCGACGCCGGGCGAGGGCGTGCATTTTCGGATTCGTCTGCCGTTCACCGTGTCGGTCAACCGCGCGCTGATGGTGCAATGCGCCGACGACCAATACGCAATCCCGCTCAACACCATCGAAGGGCTGGTGCGTGTGCTGCCCCATGAGCTGGCGGGGCACTACCAGCAAGATCCGCCGCGTTATGAATACGCAGGCCAGCGCTACGAACTGTTTTACCTCGGCGACCTGCTGCATACCGTGGCCCGTCCGAAACTGCTGGGCCAGTACCAGCCGGTGCCGGTGCTCTTGGTGCAGTGCAATGAGCGGCGTGTTGCGGTGCATGTGGATGCCATGGCCGGCACGCGGGAAATCGTGGTCAAGGGCCTGGGGCCGCAGTTCGCGGGGGTGCAAGGCTTGTCCGGCGCGACCATCCTCGGCGACGGCCGCGTGGTGCTGATTATCGACTTGCTGGCGCATATCCGCGCCCGCCAACCGGCCTTGCCGGCGCAGTCGGTGGATGCGCCACTGATCCTCAACGACCCGTTGAAAAAACGCCCCTTGCTGGTGCTGGTAGTGGACGACTCGGTTACCGTGCGCAAAGTCACCAGCCGGCTGCTGGAGCGCAACGGCATGAACGTGCTCACTGCCAAAGACGGCATCGACGCCCTGGCTGTGCTTGAAGAACACACCCCGGACTTGATGCTGCTCGACATCGAAATGCCGCGCATGGACGGCTTTGAAGTGGCCACGCAAGTGCGCAACGACCCGCGCTTGATGCGCCTGCCGATCATCATGATCACCTCCCGCACTGGCCAGAAACACCGCGACCGCGCCATGGCGATCGGCGTCAACGAATACCTCGGCAAGCCGTATCAAGAGTCGGTGCTGCTGGAAAGCATCGCCTATTGGAGCAAGTCCCATGCTTGACCACCGCACCAGCCAACTCACCGGCCTGCTGCTGCCCATGGCCGACCGTCACCTGGTACTGCCCAACGTCGCCATCGCCGAGTTGATCGACTTCCAACGCGGCGAACCGGCCAGCGACGCACCGCCGTGGTATTTGCGGCAAGTGACGTGGCGTGATCGGCAGATCCCGTTGATCAGTTTCGAAGCCGTGTGCGGCGAGGCCATCGTGACCGGCGAACGCTCGCGGATCGTGGTGTTGAATGCGCTGGGCGGGCGGACGACGTTGAAGTTTATTGCGCTGGTGATCCAGGGTATTCCGCGGTCGTACAAGCTCGACAGCGAGTTGAGCTATGTTGACGTGCCGCTGTGCCCGCTGGAACTGGCAGCGGTGCAGGTGGGGGAACATGTGGCGAAGGTGCCGGATTTGATGGGACTTGAGGCGCTGCTGGTGGAGTCCGGGTTGGCCTGAGTGGCGCATTCTCCATGAGAAATGAAAGGCCCCTGTGGTGAGGGCGGTTTCCCGTTCAGAGACGCTGCAGCAGATGAAAATCAGCAATCAGCATACCCGCGAGGTACACCATCAAAATCACCACGCCGGCGTCCAACAAACGCCAGACCTTTGCCGAACGAAATAGCCCCGTCAACCTTTGGCATCCCAACGCCAAAACCACAAACCATACCAGCGACGCGGTCATTGCTCCGCCGGCAAAGAACGCTTGTTGGCTGACGGGCTTTGCCGCACCAATAGAGCCAATTAGCACCACGGTATCCAGCCAAGCATACGGATTGGCAAATCCAAGTATCACCGCCGTGCGCAGTAATCCGCGCTGTGAGGTGAGGTTGCTTTGAGTATCTGGCATCGACTGGTTACGCACACAAGCCAATAACCGCTGCCAGCCAAACCACAACAGATAGGCCGCTCCCGACAGCAGCAGTAACGCCACCAAACCTGGCTTGCTGCCGAGCAACGAGCCCAAGCCCATGACCCCAAGAGCGATGAGGATGATATCGGCGAACACGCATACCGCCACCACACCCCAGACAGGGCTGCGACTGACTCCCTGGCGAATAACCAGGGTGTCCTTCGGTCCAGGAGCGGCGAACAGTCCGATGCCCAGTAGAAGACCTTCGAGATAAAAGACGTTGAGGTCTGGAGTCATGAAGTGCTCGACCGCCTGGGTATCAGTTCAATTGAAGGGGTTGATTACCGAAACCGGTATGGCGCGCGTTGGCGGCGCTTTTCAAGTCGATCGGCTGGTGGCGGAAAAAGCCTCTCAGTTCCTGCTCTGCATCAGGGTTGACGAAGTAAATGAGAGAGCTGCGTGGCATTGGTCTCCGAGGAGTCAGAACCGCGTGGTATGCAGCGGGAATTGCATAGTCTGAGAGGTCAGTCAGTAACGATCCGGCCAAGATTGCAACCTCGTTCTCCAAGAGGCGTACCGGCTCCAGCGAGCTGCCTCGAACCAGGACGAGGCCATCACGAGTCGGCTTGATAAATGACAACAGATGACCATCCTCATGAGGGTCCTGAGCAAACTGGCGCTGATCCGACCCGGAATTAGCTCCATAGACACACAGTTGCAGATAGGACGTTGCACGCAAAGAGTTCAACGAAGTGGCTCCAAACTCCGCGCAAATTCCGTCCATCAATTCCTGGGCAAGCTCGCTGATCTGTTGTTCAAAAGCATTAACGGCGGCAAAAAATTCACTTCGTGTGAATTCAAACGCTCTTCGTTTTGATGACTGCGCAGGCCAGTAACAAAATCGCTCACACAGGTCTGGCTGATCCTCAAGGCTCGAGTACTCAGCGCCAAAGGGGAAAAATCCATCGGTGTCTTTCGCGAAGGAAAACGAGGCCTTGGTGGCTGGCGATATTGCGGAGTATCCCTCAACGATTTTTTTGTAATCCAGCAGCATCGCTTCTGATATTTGCAGGGTGCCAAAGCCTGTTTGAGCAACGGATTTACAGCACGCTTTGATGTGGTTCATGGCTATATCCAAAGGTAGATGTAAAGGAATGCAACAAACACTGGGTTCGCAAGCAGGCGAGAAACTACGACACTGGATATGACTGACTAAAAGGGCCCCATCCATGTCCTTCACAACTTCGCCAGCAGGCGGCGAGTGTGCATGGTTCAAGACACGTGGCGGCGGACAGGTTGTCTTTTTTGGCGGACAAAGAAATGACGTTCACCTAAAAATGGGAACCGCAAACTTCGTATGAATATAAGAACGCGAGATACCCTCAGGTCGCTGGTTGCACGGCGCAGCCGAGAGTTGGGCAAGCCCCTGACTGCGCTGGCCAAGGAGGCGGGAATTTCCAGAACCTACCTGTACGGTCTATCGGCTGGAGCTTCCAGGGACCCGTCGGTGCGCACGCTGATCAAGCTGGCGAAGGCATTGCAGGTTTCTCCCTTGCTGCTGTTTCGCTACTTCGCTGACCTGACAGGTGCGCCCGGTAATGCGTGCTCAATGGCTACCACCAATCGGGCTGCAGGTATTGATGATCCGGAGGACGTTGCGGTGTTCAATGCCGATGTCACGACGCCTGATCAAACCGTCGTGTTGCCGGGGGAAGTTTTTCAGAAAACCTGGGAGATTCAGAACCTGGGCACACGACCCTGGCGCGGGCGACGACTGGTGCGTGTTGATGGGGAATACGTTATTGCCCGCCGCGCAGATCCACAAGGCCAGTTGGAGGTAGTGATGGATATTCATCTGCGCAGCCTGCACAGCGAGCTCCCGATTGCCGATACGCTGCCGGGCCAGCCGGTGCATATCAGTGTGGAATTTGCAGCACCCAGGGAGACTTGTACGGTGGCTTCAGTCTGGAGAATCGAGGATGAACAGGGGAAACCTTGTTACGGGCCTGCGTTCATTTTGCATGTGGTGGTTAACGTCATGGCACGTTGAGCGTCCGGTCGGATTTTTCCTTAATCAATCCGCGCAAACGGCTCAAGCATCGGCTGCTCCCGATGCTCGGCCTGCCACAAGTCGTAGGCGCTTTGCATCGATAACCATAACTGCGCAGTACTTACGCCGACTCGCTCCAACCGGACGGCAAGGTCCGGGCTTACGGGGGCGTGGCCATGCAAGATCCTTGAAAAAGTATCGCGGGCGAAGCCAAGGCGCCTGGCCATTTCGGTGATAGCAATACCGAGGGCCGGGACTACATCCTCAAGCAGAATTTCGCCTGGGTGAGGTGGGTTGTGCATACGCAGATTGGGTTTAGAGTTCGGATTCACGATGGTCGCCCGTGGTGGGCTTGGACGAAAAAAGGCTAGAGAGACAGGTTCCGAGCAACAACCTGAACATCTTGTAGGAATGGAGTGCGGTTATTGTCGGCGAGTTCTGCATTTGGATTTATCGGGTTTCCAGGCCTGAGCGCGGTGGCTAAGTTCTACGCTCCTCACTGCCACCAAGGCCCCGAAAATGATCGTACCGTTAATGCCGCCTGGTGTTTCAATACTTGAAAACATGGCGACAGCCAAGTGCAAGGGCACTCATCTCAAGCCCGGTTCGGCATTCGCCTATTCGTGGTTTTATTCCCAGGTTCGTGCAGCCGGTCCATGGAACTACAAGAAGCGAGGGCGTCAGTACGAAGCTTTTGGTAATTTCAATTATGGTGCTACAGGTACGGTACTCGGCATTCCCGAGCATGTTCTGTTGCGGGCAGCCGGCGTCGCTCAAACATTCGCAAAAACCACCAAGCCGGAGTTTGGATCATGGTGGGGCGGTGACCCTTTTGGCGATGATCCCCAAGATCAATATTGGATAAAGAGGGGGATTGAGTATGCAATTTCTCAGGGCTACTAAGGGGCTCTTGCCGGTCCTGCGTAACTGTCTTCTGGTGGCCTGCCTGATATACATCGGGGGCAATTGGATCATGTCATCCGGTACGCCTGACCTGGACGAAGTGGTTTTGAAGCACTCCTTGGGCAATGGCAGCTCAATTTATGGTGCGCGTGACGGGCAGGGCGGCGCGACGGTGGGCTTTTCCTACAGGTACTACGTGCATAAGGACCTGCGTAATGATCACGAAATACTCACGTCACTGGTCTCGGCACATCCATTTCTAAAAACCAAAGAGCCTGATGTGCAAGTGAACCAGGTGGATGGAGTCATCCACCTCATTGTCCGTGGGGAGGTTTATGAGTACCGCAGCTACCCGCTTGAAGCTTTGGGGGCTGTGAGCATCGACATGAGGTTGTAGGCCTGCTGGCTTCGGATTTTTCCTGCACGATTTTGGGCCGTGCATGAACTTGTCGCGTGCAGTCCGCGCGCCTAGTCTTCGGCGCACCAACGCCCATAGCCATTCAGCGGGTGTTTTTTATGCCTGCTGTATTTGTTGTGGCGGCTGTGCGTGGGAGATCCTTCGGGGTCTGCCGGGGTCCGATATGCCCGGTCTTGCACACCGGCGCACCGCTGCCACCTTAATTCGCGTGCAAGCGAAAGAGCGCAGCCTCCATCACATATCGGCGTTGTAAATCATGGTCAAACCTACCCCCAATCCTCCCGCAAACCTCTTCACCGTAAACCCCCACCAAAACACCGAAACCCTGCTGTTCAACGCCAGCGAAACCCTGTCCTCCCTCAACGCACTCACCTGCAACCTGGCCTTCGACCTGGACACTTCCCAGCGCGCCATCTTGCTCGGGATCCAGCAAATGGCCGAGTTGGGGCAGTTGTTGGTGGATCGGGCGCTGGAGCAGGTCAGCCCTTCGCTGTAAAAGGTCCCAAGCAGGGACTGATCAGTCTTTTTTTGAGACCGCACTCTCACAGACATCAGTGAGCAAATGTGGGAGGGGGCTTGCCCCCGATGGCTGAGTGTCAGTTGAAACATCACTTAGCTGACCCACCGCCATCGGGAGCAAGCCCCCTCCCACATGTTGATCTTCTTTGGGCTCAGGTCAGTGTTTGCAGGTGTTCCATTACTCTAACCGTAACGATCCATCGCTAAGCTTGATTGATGGCTCCCGGATTCACTCCTAAGGTAAGCCTCACGACAGCTAACCTCGTGGAGCGACCATGACAACAACAATAACCCCCGACTCGCGCTGGACGCGGCGGCGCGACGAGAAGCAGCGGCGGCTCGGGCTGGTCAAAAAGTACGCAGACGGCGCGGTGCTGCCCAGCGACAAGATTGTTGAGGCGCTTGAGGCGCTGATCCTCCCCGGCGACCGCGTGGTGCTGGAAGGCAATAACCAGAAGCAAGCCGACTTCCTCTCGCGCTCGCTGGCCAAGGCCGACCCGGCCAAGCTTCACGATTTGCACATGATCATGCCCAGTGTCGGGCGGTCCGAGCACCTGGACCTGTTTGAAAAGGGCATCGCCCGCAAGCTGGATTTCTCCTTCGCCGGCACCCAATCCCTGCGCATCAGCCAGTTGCTGGAAGACGGCCTGCTGGAAATCGGCGCGATCCACACCTACATCGAACTCTATGCACGGCTGGTGGTGGACCTGATCCCCAACGTGGTGCTCTCCGCCGGTTTCATGGCCGACCGTGCCGGCAATATCTACACCGGCGCCAGCACCGAAGACACTCCGGCGCTGATCGAACCCGCCGCGTTCAGCGATGGCATCGTGATCGTGCAGGTCAACCAGTTGGTGGATGACGTCACCGATTTGCCTCGCGTCGACATCCCCGCCAGTTGGGTGGATTTTGTGGTGGTGGCCGACAAGCCGTTCTACATCGAGCCGCTGTTCACCCGCGACCCGCGCCATATCAAACCGGTGCATGTGTTGATGGCGATGATGGCGATCCGTGGCATCTACGAAAAACACAATGTGCAATCGCTCAACCACGGCATCGGTTTCAACACCGCCGCCATCGAATTGATCCTGCCCACCTACGGCGAATCCCTGGGCCTTAAGGGCAAGATCTGCCGCAACTGGACCCTCAACCCGCACCCCACGCTGATCCCCGCCATCGAAAGCGGTTGGGTGGAAAGCGTGCATTGCTTTGGCACCGAGCTGGGCATGGAGAACTACATCGCCGCCCGCCCGGATGTGTTCTTCACCGGCCGCGACGGTTCGATGCGCTCCAACCGCATGTTCTGCCAATTGGCCGGCCAGTACGCAGTGGACCTGTTTATCGGCGCCACCCTGCAAGTCGACGGCGACGGCCATTCCAGCACCGTTACCCGTGGCCGCCTCGCCGGTTTCGGTGGGGCGCCGAACATGGGCCATGACCCGCGCGGTCGCCGCCATGGCACGCCGGCGTGGCTGGATATGCGCCACGACGATGCGCCGGTTGCGCTGCTGGAACGCGGCAAAAAGCTCGTGGTGCAGATGGTCGAGACCTTTCAGGAAGGCGGCAAACCCACCTTCGTCGACACCCTCGACGCCGTGGAAGTGGCACGCAAAAGCGGCATGCCCCTGGCGCCGATCATGATTTACGGTGACGACGTCACCCACCTGCTCACCGAAGAAGGCATTGCCTACCTGTACAAGGCGCGCTCCCTGGAAGAACGCCAGGCGATGATCGCCGCCGTCGCCGGGGTGACCGCCATCGGCATGCGCCATAACCCGAAGGACACAGCACGCATGCGTCGCGAAGGCCTGATCGCCTTGCCCGAAGACTTGGGCATCCGCCGCACCGACGCCACCCGCGAGTTGTTGGCCGCCAAGAGCGTGGCCGACCTGGTGGAGTGGTCCGGTGGCCTGTACAACCCGCCCGCCAAATTCAGGAGCTGGTAAATGCGCGCTCTCAAACTGCATGAACTCAGTCTTGCGGATCGCCTGGCGGATATGGCCGTCGATGCGCTGATCGATGAAGCGGACCTGTCGCCTAAACCCGCCCTGGTGGACCGTCGCGGCAACGGCGCCCACAGTGATTTGCACTTGGGGCTTATGCACGCCTCGGCGCTGTCGTTATGGCCGATGTTCAAGGAAATGGCCGAAGCGGCGATTGAAATCGGTGAGGTCGGCTTGCCTCTGCGCGAAGCCCTCGGTCGTATTGGCCGTGAGGGTGAGCAAGCGATGCTCACCACCACTCAGGGTGTGAATACCCATCGCGGCGCGATCTGGGCGCTCGGCTTGCTCACTGCTGCGGCAGCCTTGGAGCCCCGCGCTGTAACGCTGAACGCGGCCAGATTAGCCCTGCTCAACGACCGCTACGCCCCACAGCCACTGAGCCACGGCGCCCAGGTCGCGCAACGCTACGGCGCGCGCGGTGCCCGTGAAGAAGCGCAGCTTGGCTTCCCCTCGGTGATGCAGCGCGGCCTGCCGCAACTGCACAAAAGTCGCCGCCAAAACGCCGGCGAACAGAACGCACGCCTGGACGCCTTGCTCGCGATCATGACCGATCTGGCCGACACCTGCGTGCTCTATCGCGCCGGCCTGGAAGGCCTGCATGCCATGCAGCGCGGCGCTCAGGCCGTGCTCGATGCTGGCGGCAGCGCTAGCCTCGCCGGGCGCCGCCAACTGCATGAGCTGGACCACCAACTGCTGGCCCTGAATGCCTCCCCCGGTGGCGCCGCCGACCTGTTGGCCGCCTGCCTGTTTATCGACCGCCTCGACGGAGCGTTGTGATGGAAACCTTATCCTTTGAATTCCCCGCCGGGCAGCCGCCAAAAGGCCGTGCGCTGGTGGGTTGCGTCGGCTCGGGCGACCTGGAAGTGCTGCTGGAGCCGGGCACGGCCGGCACGTTGACCATTCAAGTACAGACCTCGGTGAATGGCGCCGAACAACGCTGGCAGCACCTGTTCGAACGCATCTTCCAAGAGCAGACACCACCCGCCCTGAACATTGATATCCACGACTTCGGCGCCACCCCCGGCGTGGTGCGTTTGCGCCTGGAGCAGGGTTTCGAGGAGATCGGCCATGACTGACTTGCTCGCTAAACACAGCTTCGTGGAACTGGGTGCGCGGCAGCGGGCCAAGGCCTTGTTGGATGCCGGCACCTTTCGCGAACTGATTGACCCGTTCCAGCGGGTCATGTCGCCCTGGCTCAGCCGCCAAGGTGTGGTGCCCCAGGCCGATGACGGGGTGGTGATCGCCAAGGGCAGTATCGGCGACTTGCCTGTGGTGATTGCAGCCATTGAGGGCAACTTCCAGGGCGGCAGCCTCGGTGAAGTGGGCGGCGCGAAAATCGCTGGCGCCCTGGAGTTGGCAGCTGAAGACAACCGCAAGGGCATCCCGACCCGCGCGGTGCTGCTCCTGGAAACCGGCGGCGTACGCTTGCAGGAAGCCAACCTCGGCCTGGCCGCAATTGCCGATATACACGCGGCGATTGTCGACCTGCGCCAGTACCAGCCGGTGATCGGCGTGGTGGCGGGCAGCGTTGGTTGTTTCGGCGGCATGTCCATCGCGGCCGGGCTGTGCAGCTACCTCGTCGTGACCCGCGAAGCGCGCCTGGGCCTCAATGGTCCGCAGGTGATCGAACAGGAAGCCGGGTTGGAAGAATACGACTCCCGCGACCGTCCCTTTATCTGGAGCCTCACGGGTGGCGAGCAACGTTTCAACAGCGGCCTGGCCGACCGTTACGTGGCCGACGATGTGGCGCAGATCCAACAGACGGTCAGCGCGTTGCTGCAGCAAGGCGTGCCCGCCCAACAGCGCAGTCGCCAGGCTGATTATTACCTCACACGCTTGGCCGAGCTGGACGCCGTACCGCAAATCGACCCGGCGACGGTACGCGAGCTGTATCAAGGAGAACGCTCATGAGAGGTTTGCAGTGGTTCAACGCATTGAGCGCCGGCGCTCCACCTGTAGACGGTTTTCCCGCGTCGCTGAGGGTTGCCGACGGTGTATTGGGTGAGCAAAAGGTGCGCTTTGTCGCCGTGGTGACTGACGCGCAAAACCGCTTCCCTCGGGCGCGCAATGGCGAAGTCGGCCTGCTCGAAGGCTGGGGCCTGGCCAAGGCCGTCGATGAAGCCATCGCCCGCGGCGACAAGCGCCCGCTCATCGCCATCGTCGATGTGCCCAGCCAAGCCTACGGCCGTCGCGAAGAAGCCCTCGGCATCCATCAGGCCCTGGCCGCTGCCGCCGACAGCTATGCCCGCGCTCGCCTCGCCGGCCACCCGGTGATTGCGCTGCTGGTGGGCAAGGCCATGTCCGGTGCGTTCCTGGCCCACGGTTACCAAGCCAACCGCCTGATCGCCCTGCGCGATCCTGGTGTGATGGTGCACGCCATGGGCAAGGCCTCGGCTGCGCGGGTGACCCTGCGCAGTGTCGAAGAGCTGGAAGCCCTGGCCGCCAGCGTGCCGCCCATGGCCTATGACATCGACAGCTATGCCAGCCTCGGATTGCTGTGGGAGACCTTGTCGGTGAGCCAGATTGAACAACCGACAGCGGACGATGTGGTGCGGGTCAGTGAATGTCTGGCGAGTGCAATCAAGGACATTGGCACACCCGATTTGAGCGGACGCCTCGGCGCCACTAATCGCACCGCTTCCAGCCACGTGCGCGAGTTGTTGCGGGAGCAATGGTGAACGCGCACGACCTGCTCTGGGGCATGACCCCGGCGCATCTGCCCGTTGACGCACCGGCCTGGGCGGTGGACGCGATCAGCGCCGGTCACCCGGTAGTGGTGCGTCGCGCGCTCGCCGAGCCGGGCCAGGTGGCGGTCGGCGTGCGTGGACGTTTGCGCGAACAGCGTTTTGCCGCCGTGATGCCGATTGCAGCGGTGCGTCGGCGTGTGGTGCCGGAGGCGTTGCGCGCCGTGATCTCGACGCGGGATTTACCTGCGTTGCACGCATTGCAGCAGTTGCGCCCGGTGCTGGCCCAGACAAGCTGGGGCGTCAGCGGCAGTGCGGGTTTTGAGTTGGCGACCGGCATTGAGGCGCTGCATGCTGAGAGTGATCTGGATTTGATCCTGCGCGCGCCTGAGCCGCTGGATCGCAATGACGCGCGGGCTCTTCTGGAACGACTGGATAAGGCGGTGTGCAGCGTAGACCTGCAATTGCAAACCCCGTTCGGCGCCGTCGCGTTGCGCGAGTGGGCCGGGCCATCCCGCCGCGTATTACTCAAAACCACCAGCGGTGCGCACCTTGTAATCGACCCCTGGCAGGATGTGGCATGAGCAGCCTGCTGGTGTTTCCGGGGCAGGGCGCCCAGCGCACGGGCATGCTCCAGGCGCTGCCTGCCGACATCCTGGCCGAAGCCAGCGATGCCCTGGGCGAAGACGCGCGCCTGCTCGATTCCGCGCAAGCCCTGGCCAGTACCCGCGCCGTGCAGCTGTGCCTGTTGATTGCCGGCGTTGCCCACGCCCGTCTGTTGGATCGCACCCCGGATTACGTGGCGGGCCTGTCCATCGGTGCCTATCCGGCTGCGGTCATCGCTGGTGCGCTGGATTTTCCCGATGCGGTAAAGCTTGTGAGCCTGCGCGGCCAACTGATGCAAAGCGCTTATCCACGCGGCTACGGCATGACCGCGATCATCGGCGTGGAGTTATCCACCGTCGAAAACATCCTCGCCGACATCCACAGCCCCGAAACCCCGGTATACCTGGCCAATATCAACGCCGATAACCAGAGCGTGATCGCCGGCAGCGACGATGCCATGAAGCGTGTTGCCGCGCGCATCAAGGGCAATGGCATCGCCAAGCGCCTGGCCGTCAGTGTGCCGTCCCATTGCGCGCTGCTGGAGCAACCGGCCGAGGCCCTGGCCCAGGCGTTTGTCCCGCTCAAGGCGCCGCGCATCACCTACCTGAGCAGCACCCGCGCGCGGCCGATCCACAACCCCGAACACCTTTGCGACGACCTGGCCTTCAACATGTGCCGCGTTGTCGACTGGCGCGGCACCTTGCAAAGCGCCTATGAGCGCGGCGTGCGCCTGCAAATCGAACTGCCCCCGGGCGCCGTGCTCACCGGCCTGTCACGCCGCGTGTTCGAACAAGGCACGGTGATCGCCTGTGAAGGCGCACGCCTGGATACCTTGCAGGCCCTGCTGGAAGAGGAGGAGCGCCGCCACCGATAAAGCACTACCCAAGGCTGTCGAATCACAAAAACAACAATTTCGATCGAGCACTTCGAGGACAACAACAATGATTATTTACGGTGTGGCATTGCTGGCGATCTGCACGCTTGCAGGTGTGATCATGGGCGACATGCTCGGCGTGTTGCTTGGCGTCAAATCCAACGTGGGCGGGGTGGGCATCGCCATGATCCTGCTGATCTGCGCCCGCCTGTGGATGCAAAAACGCGGCGGCATGACCAAGGAATGCGAGATGGGCGTCGGCTTTTGGGGCGCGATGTATATCCCCGTGGTGGTGGCGATGGCCGCGCAACAAAACGTCGTGACCGCCTTGCACGGCGGCCCGGTCGCGGTGCTGGCGGCCATTGGTTCGGTGGTGGTCTGTGGTTGCACCATTGCCTTGATCAGCCGTACCCACAAGGGCGAGCCTCTGCCCGCCGAAGAGCCGCTGATCGTGCCTGCGGGAGGTCGCTGATATGTGGGATCTCATCGAAAAAGGTTTGGAACATAACGGCCTGATCACCGCGTTTGCCTTTGTTGGCGTGGTGATGTGGGTTTCTGTGGTGCTGTCCAAGCGCCTGACGTTCGGGCGTATCCATGGCTCGGCGATTGCCATCGTCATCGGCCTGATCCTGGCCTGGGTCGGCGGCACCATTACCGGCGGGCAAAAAGGCCTGGCGGACCTGGCGCTGTTCTCCGGTATCGGCCTCATGGGCGGCGCGATGCTGCGCGACTTCGCCATCGTTGCCACGGCGTTTGAGGTGCAAGCCACCGAAGCGCGCAAGGCCGGGATGATCGGTGTGATTGCGCTGCTGCTGGGCACGATCCTGCCGTTTATCGTCGGCGCCAGCATGGCCTGGGTGTTTGGCTATCGCGACGCGATCAGCATGACCACCATCGGCGCGGGTGCCGTGACCTACATCGTCGGCCCGGTGACCGGTGCGGCGATTGGCGCGACCTCGGATGTGATGGCGCTGTCCATTGCGACCGGGTTGATCAAGGCGATCCTGGTGATGGTCGGTACACCGGTGGCGGCGCGTTGGATGGGCTTGGATAACCCGCGTTCGGCGATGGTGTTTGGTGGCTTGGCCGGCACCGTGAGCGGCGTGACGGCTGGGCTGGCGGCAACGGACCGACGGTTGGTGCCTTATGGTGCATTGACGGCCACGTTCCACACCGGGCTTGGGTGTTTGCTTGGGCCTTCGCTGCTGTACTTCATTGTGCGTGGGTTGGTTGGCTAGCTTTGGAAGTTGTGTTGTCTGGTTGGGCCTCATCGGGGGCAAGCCCCCTCCCACATTTTGAATTGTGAACACATTCAAGTGTGGGAGGGGGCTTGCCCCCGATGGCTATCTCAAGCCTGCCGATTGGCGTACATCCGACACTCCGCCAACAACGCCAGCAAATTTGGGTCACGTTCCTTGGCCTTCAGAAACACCACGCCGATCTGCTGCTGCAACCGATACCTGGCTTGCAGCGGTATCAGCTTCACGCGGTTTTCATACACCGCCGCAATCCGTCCCGGCAACAACGCATAGCCCACGCCTGAGCTGACCATGCTCAACAGCGTGAAGATGTCATTGACCTGCATCGCCACCTTCGGCTCGAACCCCGCTTGCTTGAACACTCGGTTGCCATCCTGGTGGGTGGCGAAGCCTTGGGTGAGGGTGATGAAGGTAGCGTCGCGCACGTCGGCCAGGTCGATTTCGTGATCACGGTCGAAAGGTGAATCCGCCGGAGTGGCGAGGAAGATGTCGTCGGAGAACAGCGCGATCTGCTCGCAGTCGGGGTCGTTGGCCTGTTCATCGAGGGAGATCAGGATCGCGTCCACTTCCATGTTCTTGAGCTTGTAGAGCAGGTCGAAGTTGGAACCCAGGATCAGGTCGATATTGAGCTCGCTGCGACGAATCTTCAGGCCCATGATCAGTTGCGGCACGGTCTTGACCGTCAGCGAATACAGCGAGCCCAACTTGAAGCGCTCGGCCGAGAAGCCGGCGGCTTCGCGGGTCAGGCGCACGCTGTCGACCACATCGGCCACCAGTTTCTGTGCGCGCTCTTCGAGGACGTAGGCGCTTTCCAGCGGGGTGAGGTTGCGGCCCTCGTGTTTGAACAGCGGGCAGCGCAGTGCATTTTCCAGCGAGTGGATGGCGCGGTGCACGCTGACATTGCTGGTTTGCAGTTCGGCAGCGGCGCGGGCCAGGTTGCCGGTGCGCATGAACGCCAGGAAGATTTCCAGCTTTTTGAGGGTGAATTCTTCGTCGATCAGCATGGCCGTGGGCTCTTGTTCGAATGCCGTCGATTGTGCCCGCAAAACCGCGCGGCGTCGCCGGAACGTCATGCGACGCTTGCACTCTTATGCCCAAGGCGGGAGGCTTGCCGCCAGCTGTTAACGGTTACAGGAGGTCGGTGACACATGTACCACGGGGAACGATTCAACGCCTGGAGCCATTTGCTCGGTGCAGTCGCGGCGTGTATTGGCGCTGTGTGGATGTTGGTGGTGGCGAGCCTGGATGGCAGCCCCTGGAAGATCGTCAGCGTGGCGATTTACGGCTTTACGTTGATGGTGCTGTACAGCGCGTCGACCGTGTACCACAGCGTGCAAGGTCGGCGAAAAGAGATCATGCAGAAGGTCGATCACTTTTCGATCTACCTGTTGATCGCCGGCAGCTACACGCCGTTTTGCCTGGTGACCCTGCGCGGCCCGTGGGGCTGGACGCTGTTCGGCATCGTGTGGGGGCTGGCGGTGATTGGTATCCTGCAAGAGATCAAGCCGCGCTCTGAGGCGCGCATCCTGTCCATTGTGATCTATGCGGTGATGGGTTGGATCGTGCTGGTGGCAGTCAAGCCGTTGATCGCCGCGCTGGGGACGGCGGGGTTTACCTGGCTGGCGGCGGGCGGGGTGTTGTACACCGTGGGCATCATTTTCTTTGCCCTGGAGGACCGCCTGCGGCATTCCCATGGGATCTGGCATCTGTTTGTGATCGGCGGCAGCCTGCTGCACTTTGTGGCGATCATGCATTACGTGCTTTGAATGTGAGAGGGGCGATGTCTTTAGAGGCGTCCCAACAACTCGCATGACCGCTTGCCCAAGATCTCCAGCAGATTGGCCAGCATATGCGGCGGCGGTCCGTCGGCGCGGGTCAGGGCATACAGGGTGATCGGCAGCGGCGGGGTGAGCGTGCGGATGCAAGTGGTGGCCGTGGAGGCGCCCAGCGCGGTGAACGGGTCGATCACCGTTAACCCCGCGCCGGACTCCACCATCGCGCGCGCCAGCGAATAGGTTTGCACCGAGATCGTCACCCGGGGCGCAGGGTCGACATTCTCCAGGTAGCTGTCGAGTTTTGCCGCCAGCGGGTCGGCGCTGGACAGGCCAATCAGCGGCGCGCCCGCCAAGTCGGCCAATGGCAGGGGCTGATGCAGCTCAGTCTCCGGCCAATAGCCTTTGGACGCCAACGCCACCAGCACACCGTTGGCCAACACCTGGGTGGTCAACCCTGGATGGCCGGAGAAGTTGAGCGTCAGTGCCAGATCAATCTCGCGCATCAACAACTTTTGCACCAGTTCGCGGCTGTGGTCGCTGGACAGTTCACAGGCCATGTCCGGATAGTCGCGCTTCCATTCCAGAATCGCCGGCGGCAGCAGCGACAGTGCCAGGGCGGGGGTTGCGCCGATGCGCACACTTTGCCCCGGCGCACGACGCAAGCTCTTGGCCAGACGCCGCACCCCTTGCAGGCTCGCGGTGACTTTCTCCACTTCACTCTCCAGCGCCAGTGCTTCCGGCGTGGGTTGCAACTTGCCGCGTACGCGCAGGAACAATGGGAAGCCCAGTTGCAGCTCTGCGTGCTGCAACACTTTGGTTACTGCCGGCTGCGACACGTGCAGCAATTGCGCGGCGGCGCTGACGGAGCCGGTCTGGCGGATTGCCTGGAAGATTTCGATATGACGCAGGCGCATGGCAAGTCCATAACCTTTGTTTATAGGTGAGCCATCTTTATTCATTGTCGGCGGCCTGTCACCTGCCCCTACGCTTGAGCCTACTTAATCGATGGCGAGGGGGCGGGGATGGCCAGGCAGGTTTGCATCATTGGCGGTGGAGTCATTGGCTTGGCGAGTGCGTATGCGCTGGTGCGTGCCGGCCATGAAGTGACGGTGATCGACGCTCGCGACCGACTGGGCAGCGAAACCAGTTTCGCCAACGGCGGGCAACTGTCCTACCGCTATGTCGCGCCGTTGGCTGATGCCGGAGTGCCGCTGCAAGCGCTTGGCTGGCTGGTGCGCGGTGACTCTCCGTTGAAATTGCGCCCACGCCTCGATCCCCAGCAATGGCGTTGGATGGCGGCGTTTATCGGCGCATGCCGAGGTTCGGTGAATAAGCGTAATGCGGAGCACCTGCTGCGCTTGGCCTCCTTGAGCCAACGCACGTTGCAGCAATGGCGCGAGGATGACCACCTGGACGGTTTCGACTGGCGGCGCAATGGCAAGCTGGTGACTTTCCGCGATAGCCGTTCATTCGCGCATGCGCGCAGCAAGGTCACGGATATTTTGCAGCAGCAGGTATGGTCCGCCGCCGATTGCGCGCGGCTGGAGCCTGCGCTGGCGGGCGATGGGTTTGTCGGCGGCATCTACACGCCGAACGAGGAAGTCGCGGACTGTCACGCGTTCTGCCAACGATTGGCGGCGCGGCTTGAGGCCTCTGGGCGCTGCCGATTTTTGTTGGGGCGCAAGGTGACCGGGATTCGTCACGCGGACGGCGCGGTACAAGCCATCGAATTGGCGGATGAAGTGATGCCGGTCCAGCACCTGGTATTGGCCGCGGGGTATCGCAGCGCCGAGTTGGGGTTGCCGGGGCTTTCGCTGCCGCTGTATCCGCTGAAGGGCTACAGCCTGAGCGTGCCGATTGGCCCGCAGCACCAGGCGCCGAATGTGAGCATCACCGACTACGACCGCAAGATCGTCTACGCGCGCATCGGCGAACAACTGCGGGTGGCGGCGATGGTGGATATCGTCGGTTTCGACGCGGGCCTGGAGCCCAAGCGTTTGGCCCTGATCAAGCGCCAGGCGGTCGAGACGTTCCCTCTGGGCGGCGACTATGCCCGTGCGGTCGAGTGGGCCGGCATGCGCCCGGCCACGCCTACCGGTGTGCCGCTGATTGGCGCCAGCGTTTATCGCAACCTGTGGCTGAACCTGGGCCACGGCGCCCTGGGGTTTACCCTGGCATGCGGCAGCGGCCAACTGTTGGCCGAGCTGATCGGTCGGCACGCCCTTTCCATTGATATGCAGGGCCTGACGCCCCGCGCCGCTTGAGGATGTAACCATGACCATCAATCGAATCAGCAGCAACGAGCGTCTTTCTGGTGCCGTGACTTTCAAGGACTTGGTGTTCTTGTCGGGTCAGGTACCGGGTGACGGTCAGGATGTCGCGACACAAACCCGCGAAGTGCTGGCCAAAATCGACGGGTTACTGGCCCAGGCGGGCAGCGACAAGGACCATCTGCTCAATGCGACCATTTACCTCAAAGACATCGGCACCGGTTTTGCGCCAATGAACGAGGTGTGGTCGGCGTGGCTGTCGCCGGGGATGGCGCCCACGCGAACCACCCTGCAGGCGGAGCTGGCGCGACCGAGTGTGTTGGTGGAAATCAGTGTCATCGCTGTACGTAAATAACCAACGGAGTAGAACAATGAAAAAAATCCTGTTGACCGGTTGTACCGTGGGGCTGTTGTTTGGGGCTCAGGTTCAGGCAAATGAACCGGCGCTGAACGGCACGTTGAGCAAGATCGCCAACGCCAAGTCCATCACCCTGGGCTATCGCGATGCGTCGGTGCCGTTTTCCTATGTGGGGGATCACAGCGGCAAACCCATGGGTTATTCGGTGGACCTGTCGAGCAAGATCGTCGAGCGCATCCAGCAGAAAACCGGAGTGGCCGACCTCAAGGTGAAGTACAACCTCGTGACGTCCCAGACGCGAATTCCGCTGGTGCAGAACGGCACCGTTGACTTGGAATGCGGTTCCACCGGAGTGACCGCCGAGCGCCAGAAGCAGGTGGCATTTTCCTATGGGTTTATTTATGTGAAAGGCCAGTTGCTGACGGCTAAAGACAGCGGCATCAAAGGCTTCACCGACCTTGCCGGCAAGAACGTGGTGACCACTGCCGGCACCACCAACGAACGTTTTCTCAAGAGCTACAACGCCGAGCACAAAACCAATATGTTCGTGATCAGCGCAAAGGATCATGGCGAAGCGTTCAAGATGCTGGAGACGGGCCGCGCCGTGGCGTTTTATATGGACGACGCGCTCCTCTACGGCGAACGCGCCAAAGCCAAGGACCCGCACAAATGGGTGGTGGTGGGCGAGGAGCAGTCGCGGGAGATCTACAGCTGCATGGTGCGCAAGGACGATCCGCAGTTTCTTGCGGTGGTCAACGAGACCCTCGGCGACCTGTACCGCTCGGGGGAGATCAACGGGATTTACCAGCGCTGGTTTGAACAGCCGATTCCGCCCAAGGGCTTGAACCTGGAATTCCCGATGACCAGCGAGTTGAAGGCGATTATTGCCAAGCCGGTGAGTGATCCGGTGGAGTAAGAAGGGGTAACTCAATCGTAATGTGGGAGGGAGCAAGTCCCTCCCACATTACGGTCGTTTTTGCAGCTGTGGGCTAGAAGTCGCCCCAGAGTTGTTGGGCGACGGCCAGCGCTACCACTGGCGCGGTCTCGGTACGTAGCACCCGTGGGCCGAGACGGGCGGCATGGAAGCCGGCGGCTTGGGCGGTGTCGACTTCATTGTCCGTCAACCCGCCTTCCGGCCCGATCAGAAACGCCAGGCTCGCAGGCTTGGCATGGCTGACCATCGGCTCTGCCACCGGGTGCAGCACCAGCTTCAGATCCGCCTCGACCTGCTTCAGCCAGTCCGCCAGCAACAGCGGTGGGTGAATCACCGGCACCGTCGAACGCCCGCATTGCTCGCACGCACTGATCGCCACCTGGCGCCAGTGCAGCAGGCGTTTGTCAGCGCGTTCGTCCTTGAGTCGCACTTCGCAGCGGTCGCTGAAAATCGGGGTGATTTCGTTGACCCCCAGTTCAGTGGCTTTCTGGATTGCCCAATCCATGCGCTCGCCCCGGGACAGGCCCTGGCCAAGGTGGATGTGCAGCGGCGATTCGGTCTGGCCCGTGAAGCTTTCGGTGAGTTGTACGGTGACGCGTTTTTTCCCGACCTCCAGCAATGTGCCGCGAAACTCCAGGCCGGAGCCGTCGAACAATTGCACGGCGTCGCCCTCGACCATGCGCAGCACGCGGCTGATGTAATGCGCCTGGGCTTCTGGCAGTTCATGGTCACCGAGGCTCAGCGGGGTGTCGGTGAAAAAGCGGGACAGTCTCATGTCTGTTCTCTGAAGAATTTAGGTAGGAACCATCAGCCCGGGTCGCGAAAGCCTGGGTGGAAGTCTTTTGGCACGGCGACGCTGACCTTGCTATTGGTCGCGATATCGATGCCTTCGCTGGCAACGGTGGCGAGGAAGTCGATCTGCTCCGGCGTAATCACATACGGCGGCAGGAAATACACCACGCTGCCCAATGGCCGCAGCAGCGCACCACGTTCCAGGGCATGCTCGAACACCTTCAAACCACGGCGCTCCTGCCACGGATAGGCGGTTTTGGTGGCCTTGTCCTGGACCATTTCGATGGCCAATACCATGCCGGTCTGGCGCACTTCCGACACATGGGGATGATCGACCAGGTGGGCAGTGGCGGTTGCCATACGCTGGGCCAGGGCCTTGTTGTTTTCGATGACGTTGTCTTCTTCGAATATATCCAGGGTCGCCAGGGCCGCCGCGCACGCCAGCGGGTTGCCGGTGTAGCTATGGGAGTGCAGGAACGCGCGCAGGGTCGGGTAGTCGTCGTAGAAGGCGTCGTAGACATCATCTGTGGTGACCACCGCCGCCAACGGCAGGTAACCGCCGGTGAGGGCCTTGGACAAGCACAGGAAGTCCGGACGGATGCCGGCCTGTTCACAGGCGAACATCGTGCCGGTACGGCCGAAGCCCACGGCGATTTCGTCGTGGATCAGGTGCACGCCGTAGCGGTCGCAGGCTTCGCGCAGCAGCTTCAGATACACCGGGTGGTACATGCGCATGCCGCCTGCGCCCTGGATCAGTGGCTCGACGATCACGGCGGCGACGGTGTCATGGTTGTCGGCCAGGGTCTGTTCCATGGCCAGGAACATAGTGCGCGAGTGCTCTTCCCAGCTCATGCCCTCGGGGCGCAGGTAGCAGTCCGGGCTTGGCACCTTAATGGTGTCGAGCAGCAGCGCCTTGTAGGTTTCGGTAAACAGCGGCACGTCGCCCACCGACATCGCAGCGATGGTTTCGCCGTGGTAACTGTTGGTCAGGGTGACGAAGCGCTTTTTGTTCGGCAAACCGCGGTTGAGCCAATAGTGGAAGCTCATCTTCAGCGCGACTTCGATGCACGACGAACCGTTATCGGCATAGAAGCAGCGGGTCAGGCCTTCGGGGGTCATCGCGACCAGGCGTTCGGACAGTTCGATCACCGGCTGGTGGCTGAAGCCGGCGAGGATCACGTGTTCCAGTTGGTCGACCTGGTCCTTGATGCGTTGGTTGATGCGTGGGTTGGCGTGGCCGAACACGTTGACCCACCAGGAGCTGACAGCGTCGAGGTAGCGCTTGCCTTCGAAGTCTTCCAGCCAGACGCCTTCCCCGCGCTTGATCGGGATCAGCGGCAGCTGCTGGTGGTCTTTCATCTGGGTGCAGGGATGCCACAGCACGGCGAGGTCGCGTTGCATCCACTGGTTGTTCAAGCCCATCGGTGATCTCCTCGAAGCGGTCCTGCGAACGGCGCAGGCGAAACAATCGCGCAAGCCTATGCAATGGAGGCCTGGGTCACAAGCCATTGTGGGGAATTCGGAGTAAACGCGGGACGGACTGTCACGTTTGTTAGGGATAGTCCTTAATCCTTGGTTAACTTATTGTGCATACGCTCTAGATCGTATTTCTCGATATTTCAAAGCAAAATTTTCCGCTTTAATTCGATAGGTAAATCGCTAGTCTTGGGCGCAGCTCTTACGGGATTAAGTACATGCAGCTACGTAACTCACCGGCCCGTTATGGCTGGGTCAGTATGATTTTGCACTGGGGTGTGGCCCTGGTTGTGTTCGGTCTGTTCGCCCTGGGTTTGTGGATGGTTGGGCTCGACTACTACAGCGCCTGGCGCAAAGACGCGCCGGACCTGCACAAGAGCATTGGCATCACGCTGTTCGCCATCATGCTGGTGCGTATCGTCTGGCGCCTGATCAGCCCGCCACCACCGCCGTTGGCCAGTTACAGCCGCTTGACCCGCATCGGTGCCGCGTTCGGCCACGCGTTCCTTTATCTCGGGCTGTTTGCCGTGATGATTGCCGGATACCTGATTTCCACCGCCGATGGTGTCGGTATCCCGGTGTTTGGCCTGTTTGAAATTCCTGCCGTGGTTTCCGGTCTACCGGACCAGGCAGACAACGCGGGCTTGGTGCATCTGTACCTGGCCTGGGTGCTCGTGGTTTTCGCCGGCTTGCACGGCGTGGCTGCGTTGAAACACCACTTTATCGATCGTGATGCGACCCTCACGCGAATGCTGGGGCGCAAAGCCTGATGTTCAATCTCGACTCACAAGGAATATAAAGCATGTTGAAGAAGACCCTCGCCGCTCTGGCAATCGGTACAGCGCTGCTGTCTGCAGGTCAGGTGATGGCCGCTGACTACAAAATCGACAAGGAAGGCCAACACGCCTTCATCGACTGGAAAATCAGCCACCTGGGCTACAGCTTCATCCACGGTACCTTCAAGGACTGGGACGGTACGTTCAGCTGGGATTCCGCCAAGCCTGAGGCCAGCAAAATCGCTGTCGACGTGAAAACCGCCAGCCTGTGGTCCAACCACGCTGAGCGTGACAAGCACATCGGCAGCAAGGACTTCCTGGACGTTGCCAAGTTTGCTGACGCCAAGTTTGTATCTACCGCTGTTAAATCCACCGGCGAAAAAACCGCTGACGTGACCGGCGACCTGACGTTCCACGGCGTGACCAAGCCTGTGACATTCAAGGCTACCTTCAACGGTGAAGGCAAGGATCCATGGGGCGGCGAGCGTGCGGGCTTCAACGCCACCACTACGCTGGACCTGAACGACTTTGGCATCAAAGGCCCGGGCCCGTCTTCGCAGACTGTTAACCTGGACATCTCGCTGGAAGGTGTTAAGCAGAAGTAATTTCTGCCCACAGCAGGGCTCATTCTTTTTTGTTGAGTCCAAAAAAATGCCCCGTCTCGAAAGAGGCGGGGCATTTTTTATGGAGCTTTGAAACTCAGCGGTTGCGAGTCAGCAGCGCTGGTTTTTCACCACGAGGACGGCCTGGCAGTTGATCCAACTGCTCAGGTGTCGGGAAGCGGTCAGCTTTCGACTCCTTGTGGATGATCTTCGGCGCTGGGCCACCGCGCGGGTTTTGCACGGCTGGCTCGGACGAACGAGGCTGGTCGTCACGGGCTGGGCGGCGGTTGTTGCTTCGCGAATCTTCGCGGCGGGCCTGGCCGTCACGCGGTGCACCGCTACGCGGGCCGCTGCGTTTGGCAGGCGGGGTGCCGGTGGTGCCGCCGCTGCTGTTGCGCGGACCGTTCTGGCGCGCGCCCTGTGGCTGGCCGCCACGGGGTGCGCCAGTGCCTGCGCCCGCGCCCTGTGCTGGGGCACCTGGACGACGGCCGCGGCCTTGGGCCGGTTTGGCCTGTGGCACGTAGTCGACGCGGTTACCGAAGTTATCCACGTCGTCGTCGAGGAACTCGTCCGGGGCACGGTCGGCTGCAGCGCGCGGCGGTTGGCTCGGCTGACGCTGTTCACGGGCCGGGGTACCTTCACGAGGCTTCTGCTCACGGGCTGGGCGTTCGCCACGGCCGTTGGTTGGCGCTTTTTCCTTGCCGCCTTTGTCTTTGCCTTTGTCGCGACGACCACCGCCACCACCGCCGCCGTTCGGGCCATCGCCCTTCGGACCGCGTGGGTTGCGTGGGTTACGCACGTCAGGACGTTCGCGCACTTCAGGCTTTTCGGCCTCTACAGCGCTGGCATCAAAGCCCATCAGGTCGCCGTCGGCGATTTTCTGCTTGGTCATGCGCTCGATGCTTTTCAGCAGTTTTTCTTCGTCCGGTGCAACCAGGGAAATGGCTTCACCCGAACGACCGGCACGGCCAGTACGGCCGATACGGTGCACATAGTCTTCATCGACGTTTGGCAGCTCGAAGTTGACCACGTGTGGCAACTGGTCGATATCCAGGCCGCGTGCGGCGATATCGGTCGCTACCAGGATGCGTACGCTGCCAGCCTTGAAGTCAGCCAGGGCTTTGGTGCGAGCGTTTTGGCTCTTGTTCCCGTGGATGGCGACGGCGGTGAGGCCGTGCTTGTCCAGGTATTCAGCCAGGCGGTTGGCGCCGTGTTTGGTACGGGTGAACACCAGCACCTGCTCCCACGCACCGTGGGTGATCAGGTGGGCCAGCAGCGAGCGCTTATGGCTGGCGGCCAAGCGGAAGACGCGTTGCTCGATACGCTCGACCGTGGTGTTCGGCGGCGTGACTTCGATGCGCT
>PJQF01000036.1_pt1 | contig 91085 bp, 85 predicted proteins | sample 1503741 | NCBI WGS metagenome assembly PJQF01 (sample SAMN07775949, study PRJNA414020) | Biofilm metagenome, whole genome shotgun sequencing project. | isolation source: biomolecule (vanillin) treated reverse osmosis membrane biofilm | place: India: Nagpur | collected 2017-03-21
ACGACCTGCGCGAAGAATTCGTCCGCGATTTCGTCTTCCCGATGTTTCGCGCCAATACCGTCTACGAAGGCGAGTACCTGCTGGGTACTTCCATCGCACGTCCGCTGATCGCCAAACGCCTGATCGAAATCGCCAACGAAACCGGCGCCGACGCCATTTCCCATGGTGCTACCGGCAAGGGCAACGACCAGGTGCGTTTCGAACTGGGCGCCTACGCGCTCAAGCCTGGCGTCAAAGTGATTGCCCCTTGGCGTGAGTGGGACCTGCTGTCCCGTGAAAAGCTGATGGATTACGCTGAAAAGCACGCTATCCCGATCGAGCGTCATGGCAAGAAGAAGTCCCCGTACTCGATGGACGCCAACTTGCTGCACATCTCCTATGAAGGCGGCGTGCTGGAAGACACCTGGACCGAGCACGAAGAAGACATGTGGAAATGGACCGTCTCCCCGGAGAACGCTCCTGACAAGGCCCAGTACCTGGAACTGACCTACCGCAACGGCGACATCGTCGCGCTGGACGGCGTCGAAATGACCCCGGCCACCGTGCTGGCGACCCTGAACCGTATCGGTGGTGAACACGGTATCGGCCGTCTCGACATCGTCGAGAACCGCTACGTCGGCATGAAGTCCCGTGGCTGCTACGAAACCCCGGGCGGCACCATCATGCTGCGTGCGCACCGCGCCATCGAGTCCATCACCCTGGACCGTGAAGTGGCTCACCTCAAAGACGAGCTGATGCCCAAGTACGCCAGCCTGATCTACACCGGCTACTGGTGGAGCCCAGAGCGTCTGATGCTGCAGCAGATGATCGACGCCTCCCAGGTTCACGTGAACGGTGTGGTGCGTTTGAAGCTGTACAAAGGCAACGTGATCGTGACCGGTCGCAAGTCTGATGAGTCGCTGTTCGACGCCAATATTGCCACCTTCGAAGAAGACGGCGGTGCTTATAACCAGGCGGACGCGGCAGGCTTCATCAAGTTGAATGCACTGCGCATGCGCATTGCTGCCAACAAGGGCCGCAAGCTGTTCTGAGTGCTCCCCTCGTTGTGAAAAAATGGCCCCTTGATCAAAGGGGCCATTTTTTTTGCCTGTCTATAAAGGCGCGCGCTTAAATAGGGCGTGATGTTTATTATTTGGCTCGGTTGTTTAAGTTTTGTTGAATCTCGAAGTTAATGAGTGGCTTCTCGGATGGTGGCGTGTTTATTTCTGAACGGTTGAATGAATTTTTTACACCTGCATAGGAACTATGTCTTACAGAAGATTCACTACCTAACTAAGGTGAGTATGTAGGGCGCTGAATATTCCGTAGGAAATAAGGGTGTAAGTCGGTATGTTGGATGGAACTGAAACAGTTGATTGTATTTCACCTGCTCGCTCGCCTGGCAGCGACAAGCAAGGGGCGTTTCCTGAACACCCTGTGCGGCGCGTACACCGCGTGCCGCTTATGGGGTGGATGTTTAACTCACTCTATCCAAGGCCCCGGAAAGTTCTGAAAGTCTCCGTAAAACCGGATACGCCAGAAGTTGTGATTTTTTGTAGGGTAATTCCTATATCGTTGTGGGTTGGGTCTCTGCTTGCTGTTGCTTGGGGGGGAGCGCTATGCCAACGAAGAAACGACTAGGCTATTGTGCTTGCTCTAAATAATTCGAACAGCGAAATTGGACTTTCTCATGAATAAAGTGCTGATCGTGGATGATCATCCCGTCATTCGTCTTGCTGTGCGCATGCTAATGGAACGTCATGGTTATGAAGTCGTTGCCGAGACTGATAACGGCGTCGATGCGTTGCAACTTGCACGGGAACATGTGCCGGACATTGTCATACTGGATATCGGGATACCCAAACTTGATGGGCTGGAAGTTATTTGTCGCCTGGCGTCTACCAAGCAGCCTGCACCGGTCAAGGTGCTGGTGCTGACGTCTCAGGCGCCTGGCCATTTTTCGATGCGCTGCATGCAGGCGGGGGCGGCAGGCTACGTATGCAAGCAACAGGACCTGACCGAGTTGTTGAGTGCCATCAAGGCCGTCCTCTCCGGCTACAGCTATTTCCCTAACCAGGCGCTCAACTCGGTCCGCTCCACCATGGGCAATGCCAGCGAAGCGGACATGGTCGAGCGCTTGTCGGGGCGCGAGATGATGGTGTTGCAGCAACTGGCCCGTGGCAAAACCAACAAGGAGATCGCTGACGGTATGTTCCTCAGCAACAAAACCGTCAGTACCTACAAGACTCGCCTGTTGCTCAAGCTCAATGCGCGCTCCCTAGTGGATCTGATCGAGCTGGCCCAGCGCAACGGCCTCGTTTAGAGGTGGGTGCCATCGCGCACCGAAGCTAGAACCACCGGCAGAAAAAAGCCTCCGTCAGGGAGGCTTCCGGTCGTCAACGGGTCGATCAGAGATCGAAGTCGTAATCGGCCAGTTGTTTTTGCAAGCGTCGCTCTTCCAACAGGTTGTCGATGGTGCGGCGTTTGCTCAAATTGGTCTTGGCCACCTCTGCAACAGGTGCTTCCCCATCGTCATCAGACTCTGCAACCAGGTCGTCGTCTACATCCAGTTGTTCTTTGCCAGTGCTCATAAGGTTAACTCCAGGCTAAGACTGCCGTTGGCGCTCCTTATAACGATAATCCATGAACGGGTAAAAAAGATTTTTTCAATCGACTGATCGAGAAAACCAATGAACCCTCAATCGTCGGACGTCTTTTCCTTGTATTCGCACAGGTCTTCGATGCGGCAGCTGCCACAGCGCGGTTTGCGGGCCTGACAAACGTAGCGCCCGTGAAGAATCAACCAGTGGTGGGAGTCGAGCAAATAAGGCTTGGGCACGAACTTCATCAGCTGCTTTTCTACTTCCACCACGTTCTTGCCGCGGGCGATGCCGGTTCGGTTGGCGACGCGAAAGATATGGGTGTCCACGGCCATGGTCAGTTGCCGAAACGCGGTATTGAGCACGACATTGGCGGTTTTACGACCCACGCCTGGGAGTGCTTCGAGGGCTTCGCGAGTTTGTGGCACTTCGCTGCCATGCAACTCGACCAGCAGCCGGCAGGTTTCGATGACATTCTTGGCCTTGCTGTTGTACAGCCCGATGGTCTTGATGTACTCCGACAAACCTTCCACGCCCAAGGCGTAAATGGCCTCGGGCGTATTGGCCACCGGGTAAAGCTTGGCCGTCGCCTTGTTGACGCCGACATCAGTGGACTGGGCCGACAAGATCACCGCAATCAGCAACTCGAACGGCGAAGAGTAGGCCAGTTCGGTTTTGGGCTCCGGATTGTCTTCGTGAAACCTGCGGAAAATTTCCAGGCGTTTTGCGGCGTTCATGGGGCAGGCGGTTCCTTGCAGGCGATCAACGTGGTGTTCAAGGTAGGTGCAGGCGTTGCAGGATAAACCATCGCCAGTACGGCCGGCAGCGACCGTGGCCGATCAGGTGCCACCGTGGGTGTCCACCAGGCGTTGCGCGTCATTCAGCTTGCGCTGGGCGGCTTCCAGCTCATCTGCGCTGACGTGCGCTTGGCGTTGTAACTTGCTCACATCGGCGCGAGCATAGGCCAGGGCGGTTTTCAGCTGACGCAGTTGGGCATCGATGGGGCGTTTTTCCACACGCTGCAAGTCTGGCCGGGGTTGCTCACTGCCGGCTTCGGCGTCATGCAAGGCTTGCTCTGCGCTGGACAGCGCGACGCTCAAGGCCGCCAGTTGCTGTTCGTCTGCGTTCAGGTCCTGGGCTTTTTTAAGTTCGGCGCGACGCATGGCCAGCTGGATTTTGGCGCGTTTGAGCGCCGGGTCTTTTTGTGGCGGCGGGGGCGCCGGGCTGTTCACTTCCAGGGCTGCAAGTGCCTGCTCTGCCGCTTCGAACTGTTGTTGCAGGACGACCAACTGCGTCTGTTGCTCGAACGTCGGTGGGTGACCAAACGCTTTCAGGGACTTGTGCAATTGGGCACGGCTCATTGCGACAGCGATTTTGGCCTTCTTGACCGCCGCATCCCTGGCCGCCTGAGCGGTATCAGCGGGTACCGGCGCAACCGGCGCCGAGCGCTTGGCCCGTGCCAGTCGCTCGGCGAGCTTGTGCGCTTCTTCCCGCTGCAGGCGCGCACTGCGTTGTTCGTAGCGCCGCCGCGCGCGGTCGCGCTTGAGGCCTCGTTCCTGGCGTTGCTGATCATCAGCCGCCAGGCCACCCACAATCGGCACCACCGTGGCCGCTGGGCGCATCTCAATGCAGTCGACAGGGCAGGGCGCGACACACAGGTCACAACCTGTGCACTCATCCATGATGACGGTGTGCATCAACTTGGCGGCGCCAACAATCGCATCCACCGGGCAGGCCTGGATGCATTTGGTGCAGCCGATGCACTCGGCTTCGCGAATATAGGCGACTTGAGCCGGGGCCTCGCCTCGGCTGGTGTCCAGTTCCAGAACCGGCACCCGTAGCAATTGGGCAAGACCTGCGATGGTTTCCTGCCCACCGGGCGGGCACTTGTTGATCGCCTCGCCAAGCGCGATGCCCTCGGCATAAGGCTTACATCCCGGGTGCCCACATTTGCCGCATTGGGTCTGCGGCAGCAGCGCGTCGATACGTTGAATCAGAGTCATGAGGGAATCACTGGCATGCCGGTTAAGCAATCAGGGCCTGTCGGGGTGGGCAGGCCTGTCGTGGCGAGCGGGCTTGCCCCGCGTAGGGCTGCGAAGCGGCCCCATTGAGGGCCACTGCATTTTACACCGATGACGCCGGGTGCTCGGTTTAGGGCTGCTGCGTGCCACAACGCGGGCAAGCCCGCCTGTCACAACAGCCCTCACACCAGGCTGTTTTACTTGATGCGTTGACCCGGCTTGGCGCCGCTGTCCGGGCTCAGCAAGTAGATTTCTTCGCCGCCAGGGCCAGCCGCCATCACCATGCCTTCGGAAATGCCGAACTTCATTTTCCGTGGCTTGAGGTTGGCGATCATCATGGTCAGGCGACCATCGAGCTTGGACGGGTCCGGATAAGCACTTTTGATCCCGGAGAACACGTTGCGTTGCTCGCCACCGAGGTCGAGGGTGAGGCGCAGCAGCTTGTCGGCACCTTCCACGGCTTCGGCCTTAACGATCAGCGCAACACGCAGGTCCACGGCGGCAAAGGCGTCGAAGTCGATTTCCGCGGAAATCGGGTCCTTGGCCAATTCGCCATTGCCCGCCGGTGCCGCTTCGCCGGTGTCGGTCTGGCTGGCGACCAGGTCTTCTTTCGAAGCATCGGTCATGGCCTGCACTTTCACTGGGTCGATACGCGTCATCAACGGCTTGAACTCGTTCAACTGATGGTTGCTGAGCAAGGTGGCGTGGTCGTTCCAGGCCAGTGGCGCAACGTTGAGGAACGCCTCGGCATCGGCGGCCAGCAGCGGCAGCACCGGTTTGAGGAAGATCACCAACTGGCGGAACAGGTTGACGCCTGTGGCGCAGATCGCCTGGACTTCCGCCTGCTTGCCTTCCTGCTTGTTCAGCGACCACGGCGCCTTGTCGGCGATCCAGGCGTTGGCACGGTCGGCCAGGCCCATGATCTCGCGCATGGCGCGCGCAAAGTCGCGGGCTTCATAGGCGTCGGCAATGCTTGGCGCGGCAGCCAGGAACGCTTCGGTCAGCTCCGGTGCGGCGTTTTCTGCCACCAGCAGCCCGGCATTACCCTTATGGATAAACCCGGCGCAACGGCTGGCGATGTTGACGACTTTGCCGACCAGGTCCGAGTTGACCTTCTGTACGAAGTCTTCCAGGTTCAGGTCCAGGTCGTCGACGCCACGGCCCAGTTTGGATGCGTAGTAGTAGCGCAGGTATTCCGGCGACAGGTGGTCCAGGTACGTGCGCGCCTTGATAAAGGTGCCACGGGACTTGGACATTTTCTGGCCGTTGACCGTCAAGTAGCCATGCACGGCAATGCCGGTCGGTTTACGGTAGCCCGAGCCTTCAAGCATCGCCGGCCAGAACAGGGCGTGGAAGTTGACGATGTCCTTGCCGATGAAGTGGTACAGCTCGGCGGTGGAGTCCTTGGCCCAGAAGGCATCGAAGTCCAGCTCCGGCGTGCGGTCGCACAGGTTCTTGAAACTGGCCATGTAGCCGATCGGCGCGTCCAGCCACACGTAGAAATACTTGCCTGGCTCGCCCGGGATCTCGAAACCGAAGTACGGTGCATCGCGGGAAATGTCCCACTGTTGCAGGCCGGCATCCAGCCATTCGGCGATCTTGTTGGCCACGGCCTCCTGCAGCGTGCCGCTGCGGGTCCAGGTTTGCAGCATCTGCTGGAAATCCGGGAGCTTGAAGAAGAAGTGCTGGGAATCCTTGAGCACCGGGATGGCGCCGGAGATAGCCGACCGCGGGTTCTTCAGGTCAGTCGGTGCGTAGGTGGCGCCACACTTCTCGCAGTTGTCGCCGTACTGGTCTTCAGTGCCGCATTTGGGGCAGGTGCCCTTGATGAAGCGGTCGGCCAGGAACATTTTCTTTTCCGGGTCGAAATACTGCGTGATCGAACGCGTGGCAATGTGCCCGGCGTCGCGCAAGCGTGTGTAGATCTGGCTCGACAGCTCGCGGTTTTCGTCGGAGTGGGTCGAATGGAAGTTGTCGAAATCCACCAGGAACTCGGCAAAGTCGGCGCTGTGTTCAGCCTGCACATTGGCGATCAGTTGTTCCGGGGTGATGCCTTCCTTTTCGGCGCGCAGCATGATGGCCGAACCGTGGGCGTCGTCCGCGCAGACATAAATGCATTGGTTGCCGCGATGCTTCTGGAAGCGCACCCACATATCGGTCTGGATGTACTCAAGCATATGGCCAAGATGGATAGAACCATTGGCATAGGGCAGGGCGCTGGTGACGAGGATCTTGCGTGGCTCGGACATGGGGCTCGGCTACTTGATGAAACGGAGGTCGGCCACTATAAAGCGCCGGGAAATATATTTCACCCCGTGGTGCTGTTTCTGAATCTTCCCAGGCCTGCGAAAGCATGCCGTTGGGCGCCCGGAACGGTTAGGATAGCCGCCTGTTTCAGTCAGTCTTTTTTCGGGAGTAGCCCATGAGCGCCGTCAATCGCGCAGCGGTGGAAGCCGTTCTTCGCCAATACACCGACCCCTATTTGAACCAGGACCCGGTCAGTGCCGGCTGTGTACGTGCCATTGAGGTCCAGGGCGACCAGGTTTCGGTTCAGTTGCAACTGGGCTATGCCGCAGGCCTGTTCAAGAGCGGCTGGTCGCAGATGCTGCAAATGGCCATCGAGGGCCTGGACGGCGTGCGTTCGGCCAAGGTCGACATTCAGTGCGTGATCGCCCCGCACAAGGCCCAGGCGCAGATCCCGGGCCTGGCCAACGTCAAGAACGTGATCGCCGTGGCGTCCGGCAAGGGCGGCGTGGGTAAGTCCACCACGGCGGCCAACCTGGCGCTGGCCCTGGCCCGTGAAGGCGCCCGCGTGGGGATTCTCGACGCCGACATCTATGGCCCGAGCCAAGGTGTGATGTTCGGCATCGCCGAAGGCACCCGACCGAAGGTCAAGGACCAGAAATGGTTCGTGCCGATCGAGTCGATGGGCGTGGAGGTCATGTCCATGGCCTTCCTGACCGATGACAACACGCCGATGGTCTGGCGCGGGCCGATGGTCTCCGGCGCGCTGCTGCAATTGGTCACCCAGACCGCCTGGGGCGACCTGGATTACCTGGTGATCGACATGCCGCCGGGCACCGGTGATATCCAATTGACCCTGGCGCAGAAAGTCCCGGTGGCCGGCTCGGTGATCGTGACCACCCCACAGGACCTGGCGTTGCTCGACGCGAAGAAAGGCGTGGAGATGTTCCGCAAGGTCAATATCCCGGTGCTGGGCGTCGTGGAAAACATGGCGGTGCATATCTGCTCCAACTGCGGGCATGCCGAGCACCTGTTTGGCGAAGGCGGCGGCGAGAAGCTGGCGACCCAGTATGGTGTCGAATTGCTCGCCTCGTTGCCGTTGGCGATGGAAATTCGTCAACAGGCCGATGGTGGCAAGCCCACCGTGGCGGCCGAACCCGATGGGCCAATCGCTATGATCTACCAGGAGCTGGCTCGTCACGTCGGTGCGCGGATCGTCCTGCAGGAAGCCGCGGCTCCGGCGATGCCGACCATCACGGTCAGCGACGACTGATTCCGGTTGAAGGAAAAAAGCCTCGACCTTGTCGGGGCTTTTTTATGCCTGCTGATCAGTCAACGGTTCTCAATGACTCATTTACGCAATTGCGCGTGTAAGCATTCGCTTACTTTTTCGTAAGTGTTTGGGTTTTTTACCGGCCATAGACATCCCGAAATATCGATAGATTTTTCTATCTAGTTGAAAAATAACAGTTATTTATACTTGACCAGGCGTTCAATTCTGCCTTTGTGCAGCTTGGATCCCGTTGAACTTCCCTCGGAACTCTCTAAGATCAGCCCTGTGTCCACGGATTGACACAGCCATCAAGGAACGATGGTTAGGGAACGTCGCAGGATGCGATTCATCAGGATGATGAAAAGGAATACAGGGACTAGGGAAAAAATGTGGGCGGGTCATACCGCCCCTTTTTTCGTCTGCAGGAAAGTGAAACCTACCCTGTGGAAATGCAAAAAGGCCCGCAAGGGGCCTTTTTTATTGGGCGGCGGCGCTTTTAGCGCTCGAGTTGGGCAATCTTGCCTTTCTTGCCATCCCACTCCGCTGCATCCGGCATCGGATCTTTACGCTCAGTAATATTCGGCCAGATTTCCGCCAGATCGACGTTCAACTGAATGAATTCCTGCATCTCTGCCGGGACTTCGTCCTCGGAGAAAATAGCGACGGCCGGGCATTCTGGTTCACACAGGGCGCAGTCGATGCACTCATCCGGGTGGATAACCAGGAAATTCGGGCCTTCGTAGAAGCAGTCCACCGGACACACTTCGACGCAGTCGGTGTACTTGCACTTGATGCAGTTGTCGGTAACGACGAAGGTCATTTCTAATTTTCTCCTCAGGCGGCGGCAGCGAAACCCCTTATGGTGGGGCTCGCGAGGTTCGGGAGCGATAGTCTGCAGGCCAGGCTAAAAGCCCGCAGCATCCCAAACCGCGCGAGATTCTATCAGCTTGCAAGCGTCTGCGTTATATCCGAGTCTTCAGTGCATATAACATTTCGAGCGCTTTGCGCGGCGTCACGTCGTCCAGGTCAAGCTTGGCCAACTCATCCAGCACCGGATGGGGCAGGCTGGCGAACATGTCGCTTTGATGCGGCGCGCTGGGTTTGGTGCTGGCTTTGGCCGGGCTGGCCACGGGAATCTCGTGGGGCAGCGCGGTTTCTTCCAGGCGGCTCAGGTGCTCGCGGGCACGGGTAATCACCTCGCTCGGCACACCGGCCAACTGCGCCACAGCCAAGCCGTAACTCTGGCTCGCCGGCCCTGGCAGCACATGGTGCAGGAACACGATACGCTCGTTGTGCTCGGTCGCATTGAGGTGCACGTTGGCCACCAACGGCTCGCTTTCCGGCAGCACCGTCAGCTCAAAATAGTGGGTGGCAAACAGCGTGTAGGCGCGCAGATGCGCCAGCCGCTCGGCTGCTGCCCATGCCAGCGACAGGCCGTCGAAGGTGCTGGTGCCGCGACCTACTTCGTCCATCAGCACCAGGCTGCGCTCAGTGGCGTTGTGCAAGATGTTGGCGGTTTCGCTCATTTCCACCATAAAGGTCGAACGGCCGCCGGCCAGGTCATCGCTGGAGCCGATCCGCGTGAAAATGCGGTCCACCAGCGACAATTCGCAACTGGCTGCCGGCACAAAGCTGCCGATATGCGCCAGCAACACAATCAATGCGGTCTGACGCATGTAGGTGGATTTACCGCCCATGTTCGGACCGGTAATCACCAGCATGCGGGTATCGTCGTCCAGCGACAGGTCGTTGGCGACGAACGGCGTGGTCAACACCTGCTCCACCACCGGGTGGCGGCCCTGCTCGATACGCATGCACGGCTCGCTGACAAACCGCGGGCAGTTCAAATCAAGGTTCAGCGCCCGCTCGGCCAGGTTGCTCAACACGTCCAGTTCCGCCAGGGCGGCGGCGGTGTCCTGCAATGGCGCCAGGCGGCTGATCAGGTCTTCGAGCAACGCCTCATAGAGCATCTTTTCCCGCGCCAGGGCACGGCTCTTGGCCGATAGCGCCTTGTCTTCGAACTCTTTGAGTTCCGGCGTGATAAAGCGCTCGGCACCTTTAAGGGTTTGGCGACGTTGATAGTCGATCGGCGCCGACTCGGCCTGCTTGCTCGGCAACTCAATAAAGTAGCCGTGCACGCGGTTGTAGCCGACCTTCAAGTTGGCCAGGCCGGTGCGGGCTTTTTCGCGGGCTTCGAGGTCAATCAGGAACTGCCCGGCGTTTTCGCTCAGCGACTGCAGCTCATCCAGTTCGCTGTCGTAACCGGTTTTCAGCACGCCGCCGTCACGGATGATCGCTGGCGGGTTATCGATGATGGCCTTTTCCAGCAGCGCTGCCAGGTCCGGGTAGGTGCCGGCCGTCACGGCAAGTTGTTGCAGGTGCGGCGTGTCCAGTTCGGTCATCGCCACTTGCAGCTGTGGCAGCGCGCTCAAGGCATCGCGCAGGCGCGCCAGGTCACGGGGTCGCGCATTGCGCAGGCCGATCCGCGCCAGGATGCGCTCGATATCGCCGATTTCCTTCAGCTGTGGCTGCAGCTTTTCGAAGCGATAGCCATCCAGCAGGCAGGTAATAGACGTCTGACGCGCTTGCAGCACGGTCAGGTCGCGCAACGGACGGTTCAGCCAGCGGGTCAGCAAACGGCTGCCCATGGCGGTCTGGCAACGGTCGACCACTGATTGCAGCGTGTTGTCGCGACCACCGGCCAGGTTGGTGTCCAGTTCCAGGTTGCGACGGCTGGCGCCATCGAGTACCACGGTGTCATCCAGGCGTTCATGGCGCAGGCTGCGCAAATGCGGCAGGGCGGTGCGCTGGGTTTCCTTGGCATAGCTGAGCAGGCAACCGGCGGCGCCGATGGCCAGGGTCAGTGTTTCGCAGCCAAAGCCTTTAAGGTCCTGCACCGAGAATTGCTGGCACAGACTTTTCAGCGCCGAATCACGCTCGAAATCCCACGGCGCGCGGCGCTTGGTCCCGCGACGCTTCTCCGCCGGCAAATCCTTTGGCCAATCATCCGGAATCAACAACTCCACCGGATTGATACGCTCAAGTTCCGCCAGCAGGTTCTCCCAGCCCTTGATCTCCAGCACGCTGAAATTACCGCTGGTGATATCCAGGACCGACAGGCCGAACAAACGCTCATCACCCAAAACGGCGGCAATCAAATTGTCGCGACGCTCGTCCAGCAACGCCTCATCACTCACCGTGCCCGGCGTAATAATGCGCACCACCTGACGTTCAACGGGCCCTTTGCTGGTGGCCGGGTCGCCGATCTGCTCACAGATCACCACCGACTCGCCCAGCTTCACCAGCTTGACCAGATAGCCTTCCAACGAATGGTAAGGAATCCCACACATTGGAATTGACTGTCCCGCCGACTGCCCGCGCGCGGTCAAGGTAATGTCCAGCAACTTGGCGGCCTTCTTCGCGTCTTCGTAGAAGATCTCGTAGAAGTCGCCCATGCGATAGAACATCAACTGATCAGGGTGCTGGTTTTTCAGACGCCAGTACTGCTGCATCATTGGCGTGTGGGAGGACAGATCGGAGGTGTTTTTACTCATCAGATAGTTAGCAAATTCGTTAAAAGGAGTGGGGCAAAGATGGGGCGCTTGGCCCTGCTAATTTTGCGATGGCGGCAAGGTTAACACGCGAGGTCAAGGGTCCGCAGGTCACAAACAGCCAGGTAAAAGCCAAAAATGGCGCAACGCCCAATGGTCATCACTCTCAAGAACGAACACCGAACCTGTGGCGAGCACCCTCGCCACAGGTTAGCGGTGCTTGTGCTACCTCTTAACTGATCGGAATCAGACGCCGCGCCGGTTTTTCATTCGCCCCTTATTGAAGGTTGCCGGGCGAATCCAACACCTTCACCACATCATCAACCACCGCCTTGACCATCTCCTGCAAGTAATGCGACGCCCAGGCGTACCGGTCCGTTTCCTTGGTCATCGCTGCATCTTCGGCGAGTTGCTTGGCGACGTGGAGGAGGTCCGAGGCGTGAAGAAGGGCTTCGTGCAGGGAAACACCGCTGTTGACGCGAAATAGCGGTTGGTCGGAATGGAAGGAGAAGGGCGTGACGCCGAGGGTGGTTAACGCAGACGGATTTGTAGCGGTCATCGGTAAAACTCCCATATCAATTGAGAGCTACCACATTCGTTATCAGGCGAATTGGGTGGCAGCTGTGCGCAGGCTGATAAACCGGAGATACAGGAACCCGGCAGACCCGAAGGTCTCCCACGCACAGCCGCCATTGCACGAAATGGTGGGCGAAAAAAAACGCCAGCAAATCGGGTTTTGGGGGCGCTTGGTGCGCCTGCATCTTGCCGGGTTATCAGGCCCGGTCGCTGAATTGGCAGCGACGGGAGGAGGGTAACGTGGTGGTGGGGTGGGTGCAACTGGGAAAAAGGGGGAATTTCTTGGCTTTGCGTTGCGTTGCGTTGCGTTGCTTCGCCATTTGTCAGCGGACCCATGCGAGAGGAACGCCCCGGAAATTATCACCTAAAGATGTGAGGGCAGGCTTGATCGCTTGGTCAATGGCTTAAGGTGAAGGCAGCAATCGGCCAGAAGCGGACGTAATGGCGTTTGTGTAGTATCTGCCTCTCTTCCCACCTGTATGAGGTGCCCGATGTCTAGCCGACACTCCCCATCCCCTACAAGAGCTGCCCTAGACCTGCAAAACGCACGTTCGCTTTTGGGAAAGCGGCTGAGCGTGCTGCTGCACGATCAGTACTATTTCAACGACGAGAAAGATCTGGGAGACATAGGTTCTCTAGAGTGGCGTTTTGGCGAGCGAGAAGTTCTATCCATGTATCTCTTGAGTGATGGCGAGAGAGTAGGCGCGGACTTGTCGCCTTCTTATACGCCGGCTTCCTTCGAGATAGAGCCGAACGTGATCTGCTCCTGGAAGAGGGAAAACCTACTTGCAGGTCTATCAGCAACCTACCTCGAGAACACAAAAATTTGCGCAGTTGAGGGAATTCTTGACTCTTTCAACGGGCAAGAGCCTTGGCTGGCCGGATTCAGAGTTACGTTCGAGACCGGTGACTCGTTGATCTACCTTAACCAGGGCGACGACGCCGTCGTATTGATTAATGCGCTACCGCCAGTAAGTGTAGGCCTCGAAACCCGCTTCGTTACCTCAATTTAATGACAGCTATGGGGCGATTACGACAGGCAGCTATTGGCCGATTCCTGCCTCTCACGACGGAAAGCAAACGTACCAGCGAATCCGCACTAACGCGACATCGAAATGCCTTTGCCATCAGGCCTGAATGAGTCGTCGCATAGCTCAGGAGTAAGGCGACAGCTAAGGCTTGGCGCGACGTGTGGGCTGGGCCCAAAGCAGACGGTGGGCAGTCTGCTAATGCATCAGCAATGATGTACCCATCACTGTCGCGCTTACAAAATCACCTTTTATGATGATCAAGAGGTTATGTATGGCGATGGAAAGTTATACAACATACACTCAGTGAATCTCGAAAGAACCTTCGCCTAATAAATATCCAGGAGCAATTATGAAACTTTTCGCGGCATTCACAATTTTGTTATTTGCATTAGTAGGATGCGCTACAACTGGGAGCCAATCGCCACAGCAAGCCGCACAATCTGCGGCAATTTTATTTGAGCAACAAAAATTTAATTTAGTTTGGGTTCCCGCAGCGAATAACGGCATTTCCGGAGCTATGGCATCCGCGCTTATCGGAAGTGCAGGTTTAGAATCTCCAATTGTTTCAAGCATCCACCAAATAATTGCCCCTGCAAGCAAAGCTGATGTTCGTGTCGCCATCTCAGGAACCAATAGTTCTTTTGCAGCCAACTCAGCTATTGCAGCCTTAAGTAACACATCAAGCATGCTCCCTAAGTTGCAACTTGCATTTATCGGCTCGACATCAGATGCCGCGGCAGTTCGCTCGGCAGTTGAAGCTAAAGGCGGTAAATTCTTACACGCCACACCAAATGGCTCCTAACTAGCGGTTAGCGACGGTCTGACTTCGACCGTCGCTATGCATGATCAAACCTCAGTCTGTTCCGCCATCTCCAGGGCGTCATCGACCTCAACCCCCAGATATCGAACAGTGCTCTCCAGCTTCGTATGGCCGAGCAGCAACTGAAGCGCCCGTAGGTTCTTCGTTCTGCGATAGATTAGTGATGCCTTCGTACGTCTCATTGTGTGAGTGCCATACATGGCTGGATCAAGGCCTACGGCTTTCACCCAGCCTTTGACGATACGAGCGTATTGACGAGTGGATAGATGGTCTGAGGTATGTAGCCGACTAGGAAAAAGGCAGTCCTCGCTGCGTAGTTGTGCCTGATGTATCCAGGCCACGAGAGCTGACCGTGTTTGCTCAGTGATCTCAAACTGCACTGGTCGCTGCGTTTTTTGCTGCATCACCATGGCTCGTGATGATACGTGCTCGCCATGGGCGACATCGCGCACGCGGAGCTTGGCTAAGTCGCAGGCTCGAAGCTTACTGTCGATGGCCAGATCGGATAGAGCCAGAACCCGGATTCTTTCCGCAATTTGAAGCCTTACTCGGACGGCCCAGATATCTCTCAGTCGGAGTGGGGCTTTCTGCCCGACTAGTTTTCCTTTATTCCAGGGCTGACGGCCGCAGGTAGCGATGATGTTCATAACAAGTCCTCCACGTGTGGAAAGACAAGGATGGCTAATCAGAGCGACGGTCGCTCACCGGCCAAGAGTAGTCTCTTAGAGGGGTCTAAGAAGCCGGGGGGAAATTAAGTGTAGGAAATTTCTCACGCGCCCTTGAACTTTAATGAGCAACAGTTGTTCATAGGGGAGTTGCCTGTCAGAGGCAATTCTTGCAGATCACGTGCCGTTCTGGTGCATGCTGCACCCGCAGGAAGATTTCACAGGGATGCGAAATGAAAGTATGTTTCCGGCCTAGGGAGTACCTGGCCCGTTTCGGTACGTTGTACTTGCCTGTTAGAAAACTGCCACCGTCCCTTCATTCGGTGGCCGTATTGTTGTTCGGTTTGATCAGCAGTTTCGGCGTGCAGGCCGCTGACCCTCCCGCACCTGCCCAACAGTTGCTATTGCAGCAGGACCGCGAGCGAGCGTTGCGCGAGCAACTTGAGCCGTCGCCGGATGTGCGCCTTGAGGCGCCGCCCTCATCCTCCGCCGGGGTTTTGCTCGAGAAGCGCGAATCCCCCTGTTTCCTGATTCGTCAGGTCGTCTTGAACGGCGAGTTGGCTGAAGATTTTCAATGGGCACTGCGCAGCGCCGATCCCAAAAATGACCCGGCCACCGGTCAATGTCTGGGTGCCCAAGGCATCAACCTGACGATGAAGCGAATCCAGAATGCAATCATCGAGCGCGGGTTTGTCACGACACGCGTGCTTGCACCGCCTCAGGATTTAAACAGCGGTGTGCTGCAACTGACCCTGATTCCGGGGCGCATTCATTCCATCCGCTTCGCCGAAGGCACCTCTACCCGAGCCAATGCCTGGAACGCGGTGCCTGCCAAAACAGGTGACCTGCTGAACCTGCGTGATCTTGAGCAAGCGTTGGAAAACTTCAAACGCGTGCCCACGGCTGAGGCGGATATCCAAATCGCCGCGGCCCAGGGGATGGACGCAAAGCCGGGCGACAGTGACTTGGTTATCGCGTGGAAACAGGCACTTCCCGTGCGTTTGAGCGTGTCGGTAGATGATTCGGGAACCGATGCCACAGGTAAATACCTGGGTTCGGCTTCGGTGTCGTTGGACAACCTGCTGAGCCTGAACGATTTGTTCTACGCCAGCTTCAACCACGACTTGGGCGCGGGGGACGCGGGTAATCGTGGTTCCAAGGGCCATACCTTGCACTACTCTGTCCCCTACGGTTATTGGCTGTTTGGCGTCACGTCCAGCGAGTATGACTATCACCAGACGGTCGCTGGGGCCAACCAGACTTACAAGTACACCGGAGAAAGCAAAAACAACGAGATCAGCGCGTCTCGCTTGCTGTATCGCGATGCCGTGCGCAAAACCACGCTCAAGCTCAGTGGCTGGACGCGCACTTCGCAAAACTATATCGACGATACCGAGATCGAAATTCAGCGCCGACGCATGGCAGGCTGGGCGCTGGGGCTGAGTCATCGGGAGTTCATCGGTACCGCCACGCTCGATCTGGGCACCAGCTATCGCCGGGGCACAGGTGCGCGCAACGCAATCGCTGCGCCTGAGGAGGCGTTTGACGAAGGGACCTCGCGTTCGCAGATCATCAACGCCGACGCGCAATTTTCCGTACCGTTTGGCCTTGCCACGCAGCGCTTGCGTTACACCGCGGCCTGGCGTGCGCAGTGGAACCGCACGGCGTTGGTGCCGCAGGATCGTTTCTCGATCGGCGGGCGCTACAGCGTGCGCGGGTTTGACGGTGAAAACATTTTGTCGGCCGACCGTGGTTGGCTGGTGCGTAACGACCTCGGCCTGGCGCTGGGCAACTCCGGGCAGGAGACCTACCTGGGTGTTGACTACGGCAAGGTGGGCGGCCCTTCAAGCCAATACCTCATTGGTGATCATCTGGCCGGGTACGTGGTGGGGTTGCGCGGTGGCTACCGGCAAGTGTCTTACGACGTGTTTGTCGGTCAACCGATCAGCAAACCCAAGGGCTTCGAGACTGCCAGTACCACGGCAGGTTTCAGCCTGACGTGGTCGATGTGAGGGTTTGCCATGCAACTCGATAACCTTGAGCTGATCGCGCCGGCGTTCAGCGAAAAGCCATGGAACGAGGCCCAGGCGCTGGGTGCCGCCGTATGGCTGTGGATGCACTCGGCGAGCCATCGCGATGTGCCGCTGCACACCCTGAACGCGCTGCTGTTGCCAGCTATTGCCAACCGCCAGTTCATCATCGGCTACGAATCGGGGCGCCCGGTGTTTTACGCCGCCTGGTGTTGGTTCAGCGTCGAGGCCGAGCAGCGCTATGTGCAAAATCCTGCCATCAGCCTGCCTGCGCACGACTGGAACAGCGGCGAGCGACTGTGGTTCCTGGACTGGGTGACGCCTTTTGGTCACAGCGCCCGCCTTGCACGCTTAGTGCAGCGCCATTTGTTTGCCGACAGCCGGTTCAGCGCTCTGTATCACCGGGGCAACGAGCGCGGGTTACGGATCAAGCGGTTTCAAGGTGCTGCTCTGGCGCGCTTGAAGTGGCCGATCGCGGCCGTTGCCCGCCAATCGTAGTACTTGTCGCATTTTAGAGCTTTCAAGACACAGGGATCGTCATGAACAAACACCTCTACAGGATCGTTTTCAACAAAGCCCGTGGCCTGCTGATGGTAGTGGCCGAAAACGTGCTGGGCAGCAAAAAAGCCTCAGGCACCGGGATCGGTGTCGCCCCTGTCGTCTTGAATACTGTGCTGACACTGCTTCCCCTGCGGTTCTCATTGATGGCGGCGTTGGGCTTGATCACATTGGCCTCGCCGCTGGCCTGGGGCGATATTGTGGCTGACCGTGGCGCTGCGCCCGGCCAGCAACCGGTGATTATCAACGCCGCAAACGGTGTGCCCCAAGTCAACATTCAGGCCCCGAGTGCGGCAGGGGTGTCACGTAACACCTACAGCCAGTTCGACGTTAATGCCCAAGGCGCGATCCTCAACAATGCGCGCACCAATACCCAAACTCAGCTGGGTGGCTGGATCGAGGGCAATGCGCATTTGGCCGGCGGTACGGCGCGGGTGATCCTTAATGAGGTCAACAGCAGCAACCCCAGCCAATTGCGTGGTTACATCGAAGTCGCCGGTGACCGAGCCCAGGTGGTGATCGCCAACCCGTCGGGCATCGCCTGTGACGGCTGTGGTTTTATCAACGCTAACCGTGCCACCTTGACCAGCGGCAGTGCGCAGATGCAGGACGGCCAATTGCAAGGCTACCGCGTTGAAAGCGGCAAGGTGGTTATCTCCGGCAAGGGCCTGGACGCATCGCAGACCGACTTTACCGATGTCATCGCACGCTCGGTCGAGGTCAATGCCGGTATCTGGGCCAAGGACCTGCGGGTGACCAGTGGCGCCAACCAGGTCAATGCCGACAATACCCAGGCGACGGTCATCAACGGTTCCGGCGATAAGCCCCAGGTCGCCATTGACGTGGCGCAGCTGGGTGGCATGTATGCCGGCAAAATCAAGTTGGTGGGTACCGAAGCCGGCCTGGGCGTGCGCAATGCCGGGCAAATAGGTTCGAGTGCCGGCGATGTGGTCATCAGCGCCGACGGGCGCCTTGGCAACAGCGGGCAAATCAGCAGCAGTCAGAACCTGCAGGTGGACAGCCAGCTGGGCATCGATAACAGCGGTTCGCTGTACAGCAAGGGCGCCGCGACGCTGTCCAGTCGTGGCGATATCAACAACCAAGGGGTGGTGGCTGCGCAGCAGGACTTGACCCTGACCGCCCAAACCATCGGCAACGCCAGCAAGTCGATATTGGGCGCAGGTGTGGCAGCTGACGGCGCGGTCAGTGGCAATGGCGCACTGCGCGTCAGCGCCAGCCAGACGCTCAAGCACCAAGGCTCGGCGATTGCTGCCGGGGATCTGCAGTTGAGCGCCGAGAACCTTGACCTCAATGCGAGTAAGACCGCTGCGCACAATGTCATGCTCACTGCTCGCACGGGCGGCGCTGACTTAACCGGTGCAGCGTTGGACGCGACAGGGACGTTGAGCACAGCGGTGCGACAAACCCTGACCACCGACAGTGCCAAAATCAACACCGAAGGTGTGCAATTGGCCGCCGGCAGCCTGTCCAACCGCCAAGGTGAAATCGTCCAGGTCGGCAAGGGTGCCACGGTGATTGCTGTGTCCGACCGCCTGGATAACACCGAAGGACGCATCGCCAGCAATGCGACCGACGTACGCCTTTCGGCGGCGCGCCTGTCCAATGCCAAGGGCAGGATCGAGCATGCCGGCACGGGCAGCCTGACCCTTCAAGGCCAGGCGTTGCAGGGGGACCACGGGGACATACACAGCAACGGTTTACTGCAAGTCGCGGTTGCCGATGCCGTGCTGGACGGCGCCAGCACCGTGGCGCGGCAGATCCAGATCGACAGCCATCAACTGTCCAACCGGCAGGGGAAAATCCTGCAGACCGGCACGGATACTCTGCGTATCACCACCACCGGTTTGCTCGACAACACCGGCGCCACCCTGGCCAGTGACAGTGACGTCAGCCTGACGGCGGATCGCTTGCTCAATCAGGGCGGTACGGTCCAGGCGGCCGTCACCGGCAACCTCAATATCACCGCGCATACGCAGCTGGACAATAGCGCAGGCACCCTGGCTGCGGCCAAAGGCGCACACCTCAGTGCAGGGCAACTGCTCAATGGGCAAGGCAAGATCACCGCCGACGACAGCCTGGTGGTGTCTGGCGAGCAGTTGAACAATGACCACGGCACACTGGCGGCCAAGGGTACACTCAGTGTTAGTGGCCATTCTCTGAGTAACCGCCAAGGCACTGTGGGCTCGGTCAGCGGTCCGCTGGGTATTACGCTGAGCCAGGGCGCTTTCGATAACGCCGCGGGCGTTGTGCAAACCCAGCAAGGCGTGACGATCAGCAGCCAGGGCCTGAACAATGATGACGGCTTGATCAGTGGCGCGGCCTTGTTGCTGGACAGCGCCGTGCAACGACTGTCGAACCAGCGTGGCGCCATTATCGGGAGCGGCACGGTGGACCTGCGCAGCAGTGAGTTGAACAACCAGGCCGGGCTGATCCAGGCCAAGGGCGCGATGACGCTCGACACCCATGGGCAAACGTTAACCAACACCGATTCGGGCAGCGCCAACGGCATCCTTGGCCAAGCCGAGGTCAACCTCTGGGCAGGCTATCTGAACAACAGCGCCGGCTTTATCGGCAGCAAAGGCGACGTGGCGCTCCATGCGGCGCAGATCGACAATCTTGCCGCCGGTGTGCTCAGCAGCGAAAAATCCATTCTGCTGACCGGCAACGCCTTGAATAACCACGGAGGCCAACTGCAAAGCCTGGGCAATGCGCGCCTGGATATAGGCAGCGGGCGTATTGATAACCTTGGTGGTCTGTTGCGTGCAGGCGGCACCCTGACGGTCGATGCCGGGCAGTTGGACAACCAGCAGACCACAGGCGCCAACCAGGGCGTGGAGGGGCAGTCCTTGGCTCTGAATTTGGCTCAGTTGCTCAACCGCTCGGGCGCCATCCGGGCTGATCAGAATCTGAGCGTCCACAGCAGCGGCCAATTGGATAACAGTGCGGGCTTGATCTCGTCGAGCAAGCAATTGTCGATCAGCGCCCACCAGTCGCTGCTCAACAGCGGCGGCACGTTGATCGCAGGGGAAAAACTCGGCCTTACCAGCGCCAGCCTCAGCGGTGACGGTAGTGTGTTGAGCCTGGGTGATATTCGCCTCGACCTGGCTTCGGGACTGGTCAATACCGGCAAGCTGCAAGCCAACGGCGATCTTGACCTGACCCTGCAAGGCACGCTCGACAACCAAGGTAGCGTGCAGGCCGGCAAGCAACTGCGGGTTTCCAGTGCTGTAATTGAAAACCGCGCCAGCGGTGAACTCAGCGCCGCGCAGGTCACCCTTGATGCGGCCGACAGCCTGAATAACCGTGGCCTGATTGACGCCCATATCACCCGGCTCAATACCCAGGTGCTTAATAACCTGGGCACCGGCCGTATCTACGGCGACCAGGTGTCGATTGCGACGGGGCAACTGACCAACGATGTGGAAGATGCCCGCGCAGCGGTTATCGCTGCACGCGAACGGCTGGACATCGGCACCGGCACACTGCTTAACCGTGAACACGCGATGCTTTTCAGCGCCGGTGACCTGTTGATTGGAGCAGCGCTGGATGCCCAAGGCCAGGCTGTCGGCCAGGCCGCGCTGGTGCGCAACGCGAGTGCCAGCATTGAAGCCCTAGGCGCGTTGAGCCTCAACAGTGCCGAGTTGCGTAACACTAACGAACACTTCAGCACTCAGGTGGTGCAAGTCAGCCAGGAGGCGGTGCAGGAGTTCCAGCACACGGGCTCCGCCAACCGTTATCGGCCGGACCAGATCTCACTCTACAAAAACGAAGTCAGCCACTTGGTCAGCCCTGAAGGCGTGGCTGACAACTACAACCGCTACGACTTCACCCGCACGACCACCCAGACACAGATCCTCACCTCGGACCCCGGAGAAATACTCTCCGGCCGCTCGATGCTGCTGACCGCCAATTCGGTATTGAACGATAAGAGCCGGATCATCGCCGGTGGTACCCTCGTGGGTAATATCGGGCAACTTAATAACACCGAAGTCCCCGGGCAGCAGACTGTGACGGACAGCGGCACATTCAGTCATCTGTATCGCATCCATCGCAAAGGGCGCGACCGCCAGGGCAACTCCACAGCCGCCTACAACCCGGCAGCCAGTGTCACAGATATCTTCCTGCAGCCCACCCAGTACCTGGAAAATACCGCCCAAACCGGCAGTGGCCTGCAAGTCGGTGCACGCCTGACCAGCAGCGTCGACCAGGCCGCCGTCGGTGCCGGCGCTGCCACCGTGAACGTGGGCAATGGCCGTGCGTCGGCCCCGGTCCTGGAGGTGCCGGCCTTGCGAGCTACTGCGGCGGGCGGCGTCGGCGAGTCGATACGCACTGGCGGTGTCAGTGTGCAGGTGCCGGACAATAGCCTGTTCCACCTCAACCCGCAGGCAAACCCGAACTACCTGGTGGAAAGCGACCCGCGTTTCACCAGTTACCGCTCTTGGTTGTCGTCCAATTACATGCTCGATCGGCTCCAACTCGACCCCGGCCTGACCCTGACGCGCCTGGGCGATGGTTTCTATGAGCAGAAGCTGATCCGTGAGCAGATCGCCCAACTGACCGGGCGGCGCTTTCTGGATGGCTACGCCAACGACGAGACCCAGTACCGGGCGCTGCTGGACAGCGCGCTGACCTACGCCGGAAAGTGGAGCCTGGTGCCCGGTGTGGCACTCAGTCCTGAACAAATGGCGCAATTGACCAGTGACATCGTGTGGTTGGTCAAAAAAGACGTGACCCTCGCCGATGGCAGCGTGACCCAGGCATTGGTGCCGCAGGTGTATGTAAGGGTGCGCGACGGTGACCTGGACGGTTCCGGCGCGCTGATGGCGGGTAACGTGGTGGACCTCAATCTGCAAGGCGACCTGGTCAACAGCGGCACGATTGCCGGGCGCAGCGTACTGGCGATTTCCGCCGACAGCATCCAGAACCTGGGCGGGCGTCTGTCCGGCGCCGAGGTAGAAGTGAAGGCTCGCACTGACTTGAACAACCTCGGTGGCTTGATCGATGCCGGCACGCGCCTGAACGCAGTCGCCGGTCGCGACATCAACCTGGTTTCCAGCACGCGCGACACCCAAAGTGTCCAGGGCACCGCGACCGGGATATCACGGGTTGCCGGACTTTTTGTGTCCGATGCCAAGGGTGAACTGGTAGCGAATGCCGCGCGCGACATCAACCTCAGTGCGGCGCAGATCGTCAGCTCGGGCAAAGACGGCAAGACCACGGTGGTTGCCGGCCACGATATCAACTTGGGCACGGTGACCCAGAGCCGCGAGCAGAGTGTGCAATGGAATTCCAGCAACTGGCGCAAGGACGCCAGCCGCACCGATACCGGCAGCGTGATCCAGGGTGAAGGCGAGGTCCGCCTGGTCGCAGACAACGACCTCAATGCCCGTGGCGCGAAAGTCACCAGCGAGCAGGGTGGGGTCACCGTTGCCACAGGGCGTGACGTCAATCTCGGCACCAGCCAGAGCTACAACTTTGTCGATGAAGCCCACAAAGTCACCGGCAGTAATAGCCTGTTCTCCAGCAAGACCACCACCACCCGTGACACGGTCAGTGAGACCCGCGCCCAGGCCACCACCCTCAGTGGCGAGACGACTTGGGTCAAGGCCGGCAACGACGTGAATGTGCGCGGCAGCAACGTGGTCTCTACCAGCGGTACGACCTTGTTGGCCGGGCACGATGTGAATGTACTGGCCGCCACCGATCAGCTCAGCGAGCAGCATTTCAAGGACGTCAAGCAAAGCGGGTTGTTCAGCGGCGGCGCAATCGCGGTGACCATCGGCAGCCAGCAACGCAGTGACAAAAACCGCACCGACAGTGAAACGGCGGCCGCCAGCACCATCGGCGCCACCGACGGCAGCGTGAACATTTTGGCCGGCAATGCGTATCGCCAGGTCGGCAGCCAATTGACGGCGCCCAAGGGCGATGTGGACATTGCGGCGCAGCACGTCAATATCCTTGAGGCTCGCGACCAGCAACACATCAGTCAAGAGACCAAATTCAAGCAAGGCGGCCTCACGATTACCGTGACTAACCCGGTGATCGAAGCCGTGCAGACCGCTCAGCGGATGAAAACCGCTTCCGACCGTACCGACGATGGCCGGCTAAAAACCCTGGCGCTGGTCAATACCCTGATGGGAGCCGGCAACGGCTATATCCAGTACGACAAAGACCCGGCCATGGCCGGGGGCATCAATATCAGCATTTCGGCAGGCACCAGTAAGAAGGAGAGTAAAAGCGAGCAGACCTCCAACTCGGCGGCCGGCTCGTCGGTATTGGCCGGTGGCGATGTTAACATCACTGCTGCAGGCGCCGGCAAGAACAGTAACCTCACGGTGCAAGGCAGCCAGATCACCGCCGGGCATGATGTAAATCTCAAGGCCGACGGCACAATCGCCTTGCTCGCCGCGCAAAACACAGTGGAGCAGCGCAGTACCGAGAAGGGCAGTAATGCCAGCCTGGGGATCGGTATTGCTATCGGCAGTTCGACCAACGGTATCAGTTTCAACGCAGGTGCTTCCCAGAACCGCGGCAAGGCCGACGGCAATGACGTGGTCTGGAGCAACACCCACGTGGATGCGGGTAATAAAGTCTCGCTCAACTCTGCAGGCGATACCCGGCTCAAGGGAGCGGTGGTCACCGGCAAGCAAGTCACTGCCGATGTGGGCGGTGATTTCAGCGTCGAAAGCCTGCAGGACACCAGTACCTACAAGGCCAAGCAAACCAGCCTCGGCGTGGGCGTGAGCATCTGCGTGCCGCCGTTCTGCATCGGTTCATCGAGCTTCACGCTGAGTCAGAACAAAGGCATCCAGAAATCCAACTTTGAAAGCGTCACCGAGCAGAGCGGCATTCGGGCTGGCGACGATGGCTTTGATATCCGCGTCAAAGGCAATACCGACTTGGTGGGCGGCGTGATTGCCAGCAATGACAAGGCGATCGCCGAGGGCAAAAACAGCCTGAGCACTGGCTCATTGACCACCTCCAACCTGCACAACAGCGCCAAGGCGAGTGCGGACAGCAGCGGGTTCACCCTCAGCAGCGACTTTGTCGGCCAGGGCATGTACGGCGCTAGTAAGGCTTTGTTCAGCAATTACCTGGATGCGGGAAAAGCCTCGGATTCATCCCAGGGCAATACCCTGAGCGCGGTGAGTGCGGGCAATATTCTGATCACCGATGCCTATCGCCAGCAACAGCTGACCGGGCGTGATGCCAACCAAACAGTGGCCGGGCTCAACCGTGATACCGCCCATTCCCATGTTGGCGCCGGGCGCCAGGATCTGGACAAACTGCAACGCACCGCCGAGGCGGAGCAGTCGATCAAGAATGAAGCCTATCGCCAGGGGGTGCAGTTTACCGATGAGGCGTACCGTACGATGTTCAAGACGGCGCCCCAGATGTATGCCGTGGATATGGATGATCAGGGCAATGTCGACAGAGGTGCGGACACGAAACCGCAGTTCCGGGAGGTTGAGGGTGAGGAGCGGGATAACCTGCAACCCGACGCTAACAACGTGGTCAACGTGGCCCTCAACGGGATTTTCAACGACGCGCAGGCAGCGGCGAAATACGCCGCTCAGCATCGCGACCCAGATGCTACAGGGCCACAATATTTCCTATGGTTTCCGACAGCGGGTAATCGAATGTCAGAGCTGCTGGTTGCCGGCTATCAGAAGGCAATGGACAACGACTTCTGGGGCTTGACCAACTACACCGAAGCCGCTCGGGAAATCCAGCTCAAGTACGGTGCCACCGGTTTGCATTTGACTGAGCACAGCCGCGGCACCATGACCGGCGGCAACTCGCGAGACTCCATTGCTAATTTGCCTGATGCTGCGGGTCTGCTCAGCAAGACCACGGTGTATAACTTTGGCGGAGCGTTCAATGTCTATCGCGCCGATGAACAGCTGGCCTATCTGCAAAACCGCAACGCCGTCACCGACCCTGTCGAACGGGCGAACATGGTCCTCAAATATGAGGTCCACAACTACGATCCGGTTGGCCGGTTGTTCTTCATGGGCAACAACCCGGGCACCGGCGGGGTGATCCCTGAAGGCAGTACCTATCTCAAGGAACTAATCAACGTCTTCAACGGTGCCACTACGATGCACAGTTGTTATGGCAGTGGTGAGTCTGCCTGCACGAGGTATTGGCCTGACATGAAAGAAATGAAGCCGGTGCTGGTGCCTGTCAGCCCTAGAAAATAAGGAAACCTAGAATGTGGCTTAAACCAGTTGCACTTGCAGTAATGCTGCTACCGCTCGTCACGGCCTGTTTTGCCACGCCGTTTCAGCCACCCACTGATGAAGTGGAGCTATGGAAGAAACCGGGTGCGAACAGCCAGGAGGTGTTCGCTTCGATGTTGGCGTGCGGTTCAAAAAACCGATCCGGCATTGATCCCAAGGCCACGCTCCAGCAGAAAGCAGAACGCTTCGAGTGTATGAAGCGTGCAGGCTACACCCGCAGTGACGGTTTTGATCTCTGTGCGCAGGACACCCGGCATGAGCTCAAGGCCTGTGCGTCCGCACGTTGAAGGCACAAAAAAAGGATTTTCCATGAGAGCGTTTCTGATAGCGGGTCTGGCTTTTGCCGTGAGCGGCTGCGGCAATATTGCCAATATCCGGGCTTACTCCACGGCCTATGTCGAACCCGCCTCAGGTGATACCGCGCGTTTGCGCGTAATCACCAATGGCATGGCGCGCGGCGTGCCGGGCCGCGATTGCATCGACTGGCGTGTCCCCGGCGCCGGGGTGATGGCCGTGTCCGAATCCGGCTTTGCGGACAAGAATAATGGTCGCAGCCTGGGCATGCCCGAGAGCAACCGCCGGGTGGAAGGACAAGATCTGGCGCGTACCGAACTCAAAGTGCCGGCGGGCAAGCCTTTCGCCATGAACTTCCAGAGTGAAGGCCACGTTTCCGCCGGATATTCATATAGTTGCCGGCAAACCTTTCGTTTCACCCCAAAGGCGGGTCAGGACTATGAGCTGGTCCTGTTGGACGGTGGCCAGTGCCTGGTCGCGTTGCAGCGCTTAAACCCAGCTGGAAAACCTGAAAATGAGCCTGTTGAGAAGGCAGGGCTGTGTAGAGCACTGGATGCCTTTTAGCTCAGCGTATTCAGAATTCCAGCGACAGGTGGCTATCCGGATATTGCAGATAGTTCAAACCTAAGCGTGAGCCGAATCAATGCGCATCGGGGGCGTGGCCTTTAGCCGACTTGACATACCAGGCGTATCAGCTTGCACTTGCGGAGGAGGCAAGCTGGGCGAAACCAGAACCGAGTTGGTCGTCCGCTTTTGGCCCAGAGTGTGTAAAAACGCTTCGTCAAAATTGAAGTGCGCGCGTCTACGTTCAATCTGAAGTTTATCGGCACGTCTGCAGAGGTGGATTTCGCGTAGAAGCGCGATTTCCAGTCCGGTTTTGAGCACCTGGCGCGCTCAAAAACGTTTTTACACAGCCTCGGCCGATAGCTGCCTCTCGGACTTTTAAATTGACGAGTGCCTAGACCCCTATTGCTTTCTGACGTGTCGGTTAACACTTTCTGCTATTGCATAAAATATGCAATTTAGCATTTGCCAATCCCAAAAACTCCCGGCACTATCGCCGTTATGCAAAAACGCAACGTTTCAACCGTCTTAAGAGAGCTGCTGGACCGCGACCGGATCTCCCCCACGGAGCTTCACCGGCGTACCGGCGTGCCTCAATCCACGTTGTCACGGATCCTCAGCGGCAAGATCGTTGATCCGTCGGACAAGCACATCTCCCGCATCGCCGAATACTTCCGCGTCAGCACCGACCACTTGCGTGGGCGTGCAGCTGTGGGCGCTTTGCGCGATGACGGGCGTGACCGGATGCATTCGGAACTCAAGGACATAAGCCTGTGGGATGACGACACGCCCGTTAATGATGACGAGGTGTCGATCCCCTTTCTGCGCGAGGTTGAATTGGCTGCTGGATCAGGAAGATTCGTCATCGAGGAAAGCGAGAAGGCCAGCCTGCGGTTCGGCAAGCGCAGCCTTCGCCATAACGGTGTGCAGTTCGACCAGGCCAAGTGTGTGACGGTGCGCGGCAACAGCATGTTGCCGGTGCTGCGCGATGGTGCCACGGTCGGGGTGAATGCGGGCAAGAGCGGCATTGGTGACATCGTCGACGGCGACTTGTATGCGATCAATCACAATGGCCAATTGCGCGTCAAACAGCTCTACCGCCTGCCTTCCGGCATTCGTCTGCGCAGCTTTAATCGCGATGAGCACCCGGACGAAGACTACAGCTTCCAGGATATCCAGGATGAGCAAATCAGCATCCTCGGTCATGTGTTCTGGTGGGGTATGTACGCCCGTTAACCTCCTTGCGTAAGACAAAGCCCGCCACCGAGCGGGCTTTTTTTCGCCTGCAAAAAACCGGTAAACCCTTCACCCGCAAGGCATGAAATGCATTCGTGCATTTCATGGCGAAAAATAAATGCATTTGTGCATTGACTGTATATGCATGCATGCATATTCTCCATCTCAAGCCAGCCAACAAGGGGGTGGAGGCGGCAAGGATGCTGCCAAGGAAAGTGACAAGGACGGCACGCGACATCGGCAAGGACGCCATCGAAGCGATGGCAGGGATGCCAGGCAACACCGGCAAGGATGCCGACGCTCTTTAGTTACACCGCTTCAAAAAAACAGGCAGCGATGAACCGGCCTTAACGGTTCAGAGGGTTGGCAACTGACCCGGGTGTGCAGCGTAAAGCACCAGAAGCAGTTATCCGGCAGACAGGGATCGTGGTCGGAAAAACATTGAGGAAAGAACCGTACCGCGCCAGTAGCGCCGAACGTTCGAGGAAATCATTACTGAAAAGCCCGGGCAACCGGGCTTTTTGGAATGCCGACCTATCGAAGCATGTGTGAATGAAAAACGGACTATTGAGTGCTCAGCCAGGAGGCGTGACATGACAAATGAACAGCAAGCGTTAGCGGAAATGCCTATTTGGCTGGTCATCGTATTGGCAGTGATCGGCGGGGTGTCCGGTGAAATGTGGCGCGCCGACAAGGAAGGCGCACGTGGCTGGTCGCTGATCCGCCGCCTGGCCCTGCGCTCCGGCGCGTGCATGGTCTGCGGTGTTTCAGCCTTGATGCTGTGCTACGCCGCCGGCATGTCGATCTGGACCGCCGGCGCGATTGGTTGCCTCACCGCAATGGCCGGTGCCGATGTCGCCATCGGCCTTTATGAGCGCTGGGCCGCCAAGCGCATCGGGGTCAACCAAGGCTCCGGCCAAGACCCGCAGTAACCGTTGCAAGGACGCTACTTAATATGACCCTTATCGAAAAACCCTCCCAACTGCCCCTCGCCATCGGCGCGGCGCTGCACGCGGCCTTCCCGGACTTGAAGGTTGGCAATCACCAGGATTTTCAGGGCGCCGTGGATAAAACCGGCGTGTTGATCACGGTCGAAGGCAATGGCCCAGGCATTCGCTCTCGCGAAGGGCGCAAGGCGCATGCCCTGACGATTTCGCTCAGGGCCATGGTGGCGCCGGGTGCGCTGCCGTTTGATGCCTGCGACCTGGCCAGCCAGCTTATGGACCAGGTGCTGGATAACCGCTGGGGCCTGCCCTTGGCCCAGTGCGATTTGCCGATAAATATCGTCGCCGCTCCGGTTGGTGCAACAACAGCAGAAACGGACTACGACACCTGGACTGTCTCCTTCACCCAGACCGTCTATATCGGGCCGGTATTACTCACAGATCCTACCGGCCAGCCGCTGTTTGCCCGCACCTGGGAAGTGTCGAACATCGACGATCCCGACCAATACAAACCCCTGGCGGAGTAGCCCATGTTCGACGCGCTGTTACGCATGCAACTGGGGCCGATTGTCGAGCGCCTGGCAGAAATGGAAACGCAACTTGAAGACCTGTATCGACGCGCCGAGAGTTTTTGTCGGATCGGCACGTGTCAGTCAGTCGACGCCGCCAGCAATACCTGCAAGGTCAGCCATGGTGATTTGCTCACGCCGGCGATCCGTTTTTTCAACCCCAGCGCGGGTGCGCAAACCGAAACGCGCATCCCGTCCGTGGGTGAACAATGCCTGTTACTCAACTACGGCGGCGGCGAAGGCGGTGGTCAGTCGGTGGCCTTGTTCGGCCTCAACAGTCGTCAGTTTCCGCCAGTTTCCGACGTTGCCACAGTGACCCGGCGGCGCCATCAGGACGGCACCCAAAGTGACTATGACGACGCCAGCCACACCTTCAACTGGGCCAACGGCCCCACCACATTCAGCGGTTCCCGCGAACAGGTAGACGTCAAGGTCGGCGCCGCCAGCTTGGTCATGAGCGCCCAGAACATCACCCTGCAAATCGGCGGCACCAGCCTGGTACTGGACGCTGGCGGCGCGCACTTCAGCGGCCCGCTGGTGGACCATCAAGGCCGCGTCATCAGCCCTCGATAAGGACATTCCATGCTCGGCATCGATCGAAACACCGGGGCAGCCGTCGATGACTGGCTGCAATTCGTGCAGCGCGCCACCCGAGCGCTGACCACCCCGGTGGGCACTCGGCAGAAACGCCCACTGTACGGCTCGCTGATCCCGCAACTGCTCGGCCAAAACCTTGGCGACGACCTGCTGATCCTCGCCCAAAGCCACGCCGCGCAAGCGTTCTACAACAGCCACAACGGCATCGGCGATTTTCAACCCCAAGTCATCGTCGCCACCCGCCAAGGCGCCGGCCTGCTCTTGCGTTTCGCCGGCACCTGGAAAAACCGCCAACAAACCTTCGAGGTCGTGACATGAGCATGCTGATCCCCGGCCAGAATCAACTGGCGGAACCGGCCATCATTGCGGTGGATGCGTTCGAGCCGCTGCTGGCCGAATTCAAGGCGTTCGTTGTTGACTACGTCGCCACCCGAGCACCGCAAAGCGCGGCCAAACTCAAGGTCAGCCTCGACAACGAAAGCGAGTTGCTGACCCTCGCTCTGGAAGCGTTTTGTGTACGTCTGCAAACCCACGAACGCAAATACAATGCGCGTATCAAGCAGATGCTGGCGTGGTGGGCCACCGGCAGCAACCTGGATGCACGCTTGGCCGATATGGGCCTGGAACGCCAAGTGCTCGATCCCGGCGACCCGGCGGCGTTTCCGCCGGTGCCGCCGACGTTGGAGAGTGACGACGACGCTCGCTTGCGTTATTACCTGGCACCCCACGCCCCGGCAGCCGGCTCGCGGATGCAGTATCGCCGCGAGGTGTTCACCTTGGGCGAGCGACCGTCGGTGAAGGTGCAAAGTGCCACGCCGGGGGTGGTGACGGTCAGCTACACCTTTGACCCGGACGGCTACGCGGCGCAGGTCAAGGACGGCAACGCGCGTCGAACGGCGCCCGGCGAAGTGATGGTCACGGTGCTTTCTCGCGAAGGCGACGGTACGCCCTCTGCGGGTTTGCTTGACGGCGTTCGTCGCCATTTCGCACGGCCGGATGTGAGGCCAGAGACCGATCTGGTCAGCGTGCAAGCTGCGCAAATCCTGCGTTACAAGATCCGAGTGGTTGCGAAGATCAATGCCGGCCCGGATTCGGGGCTCACACAAATAGCGGCTCAAAAACTGCTGCAAGACTATGCGAAATCCTGTCATCGGTTGGAAGGTCGTGTGGACCCGAGTTGGATTGATTACGCGATTCATACAGCGGGTGCCGCACAGCTTGAAATCTTTGAACCCGTATCTCCGATTCAGGCAACGGCCTTTCAGGCTCCCTATTGCACCGGTGTTGAGGTTGAGGTGCGAATCTTATGAGCGAAGAAAAAATCGGTCAGAGCCTCCTGCCAACTAATAGCTCTGCACTGGAGCGGGCGCTGGACCTCGGTTTCGCAAAGCTGGCCAACCGCATTACGCCGCCTTTTCCGAGTCTGATGAACCCTAATGAAACGCCTACGGAGTTTCTACCCTACCTGGCTGCGGATCGCGGTGTGGCGGAATGGAGTGCTAACGCTGCGGAGTCTGAAAAGCGTCTTACCGTCGGGTTTTCTTGGCCAACAAAACGCCAGGCAGGCACGCGCCTTGCGCTCGAAAATGCGGTCCGAGGGCTTGAATTATCGCCTCAGATACAGGCGTGGCATGAGAAGTCTCCTACGGGTGCGCCATACAGTTTCACCGTTAGAGCTTTCACTGATCGGCCTTACAGCGAAGAGATTAACACTCGGCTCGACAAGCGCCTCGCGGATGCAAAAAGCGAGCGTGACACGTTGGCGGTGAGTGTCGGGTTATCCGCATCAGGCAATCACTGCATCAGTGCGGTCACTGTATGTGGGGAACTGACCACGATTTACCCCTTCAAGTTGGAAGGCCTCTCATCCATTTCGCCGCTTTATATGGCGGCGGGTATTTACACCGTCGAGACAATGACCCTTTACCCGTTGGAGTAAAAATGGCTGATTACTACACACTGTTAACAAACGCCGGGATCGCGCACGAGACCGCTTGCAAGGCAAGCGGGACGCCCATCAAGTTGACGCATATGTCGGTCGGCGATGGCGGCGGTTCTGTTTATAACCCCGACGCGACCGCGGTCGCTTTGCGCCGTGAGGTATGGCGAGGCAGCATCAATGCATTGATGCAGGATCAAAAAAACCTAAGCTGGTTACTGGCTGAGGTGACGATTCCTAATGAGGTCGGTGGCTGGTATGTGCGCGAAGCGGCCATATGGACTAACACCGGTGTCCTCTATGCGGTGATTAAGTATCCAGAGTCGTTCAAACCAGTAATGGCCGATCAGGGCGCAGGCAAAGAGTTTTATCTGCGCGCTATTTTTCAAACGAGCAACGCCTCGAATGTGGTGCTGTCGATCGATGACTCGATCGTCAAGGCCACGCGTGCCTGGGTGGCCGATTACGTGGCAGGCGAGCTGGCGAAACTGGACACTAAAAAGTCCGTGCGAGCCGCTGCAACTGGGCCAATTGTGTTGAGCGGTGCTCAAATGCTCGACGGCGTTGCCGTTGTCGCGGGCGACAGCGTACTGGTAACGTTCCAGGCGATTGCGGCCAATAATGGTATTTACACTGTTGCTAATGGCACTTGGATTCGCCGTACTGATGCAGATGTCAGTGGTGACGTAACACCTAACTTGATAGTGAGTGTTGAGGAGGGCACGAAGTACGCTGACACGCTTTGGCAACTGACCACGAACGCACCGATTATCCTGGGCACTACAGCGCTCGAATTCGAGCAGATTTATGGCCCGAGTGGGGTCATTCCTGGCACGTATCGGAGTGTCTCGGTTGACCGCCGAGGTTTTGTGATCGGTGGCACCAACCCAACCAGTCTCGCGGGTTTCGGTATTGTGGATGCTTTCACAAAAACCGAGAGCGACGTGCGTTTTCAGCCAAAATTGACCTACCTGCCTGTTCAGCAAGGCACGGGTATTGGCCAGCTCCAAAACACGGTAAGACTGGGGTGGTCAGGTAATGGTCTGAAGTTGACCATTGATAATTCTGATCTCGGAAAAATCTGGACGTCTTCTGATTTCTCTCCCGATACCAAGGCTAATTGGGGTTCGACGCTTGCCGCTTATGGGGTGACTAACGCATTTACCAAGGACGAAACCAATTTTCTGGTCGGGCAACGTGTTATGCGCGACGGTGTTACCAACATAGGCATGGCCAGTAATGACCCATCACTTATGTATATGCGCCGTGAAACAGATAACCTGGTGTATTTCATACAGAAGAAATTGGATTACACACCCGTCTCGCAAGGGACCGGTGTAGGCCAAAATAACTCAAGGGTAAACATTGGGTGGTCCAGCGTTGGTTTGAAAGCAACGGTTGATACAACGGACTTGGGGAATTTTTGGTATTCCGGAAACTTCTCTCCAGACGCTAAGGCAAACTGGGGGTCGACGCTTGCGGCCTATGGCATTATCAACGCTTATACCAAAGATGAAACGGGTTACCTGGTCGCACAGCGCGTTATGCGCGACGGTATTACCAACATCGGTATGGCCAGTAATGATCCTGCGCTTATGTACATGCGCCGTGAGTCGGATAACGCGTTGTACTTTATCCAGCGAAAACTGGATTACACACCCGTCGCGCAAGGCACCGGGGTGGGCCAGACGGGGTCAAGGGTTAACATCGGCTGGTCGACTGTGGGCTTGAAGGCGACGGTTGATACAACGGATCTGGGGAATTTTTGGTACTCCGGCAACTTTTCGCCTGACACCAAGGCAAATTGGGGGTCAACGCTTGCCGCCTATGGCATTACCAACGCGTATACAAAAGACGAAACAATTGCCAAGTGCGAAGAATATGTTTGGTCCAGGCCAATTCGCGATTCCATCACCACGGTAGGGATGGCTTCCGATAACCCCGAATTCATGTACATGCGCCGTTCAACTGACGGTGTCGTTTATTACATTCAGCCACGTTTGGGCTACACGCCGATACAACAAGGCGGTGGCGTGGGGCAGTTTAATAACAAAATCAAACTGGGCTTTAACTCGGCAGGGAGTCTGCGTTTAACGGTAGATGCAACGGATTGTGGCGATTTGATCAGTGATGCAAATCATGGTGCAAAAGTGGCTGCCCTTGGACTAAGTGGGATTGGGCAGTATGCATTTGCGCGTCCGCTGGTTTCGCAGCCTGCCTCTAACCAAGGCACGATATTGGCGGGCAGTCAGTTGCTCTATACATCGCTCACTGTAAGTGACGGTGCAGGAAATAATTCAGGCCTGCTCAACGTAGGGCAGTGGCGCCTGCATGGCGCTATAACTGGCTACAACGCATCGTTGTGGCAACGCGTTTCTTAATTAACAAATAAGGTGATCAAATGTTTACCGTTCTAAGTGCAAACAATCCACGTTGGACCGACCAGGCGCATAGCGCAATAGTGCTCAACGTGGTTTTTGAACAAACCAAAGAGACCATTGGGGAGCAGCCGTTCGCGGCGTCTCCTAACGACTCTGAGCCTCACGGTGTTGAGCTTTTCGAGCGTGCGAAGGCTGGCGAGTTTGGAGAGGTTCAAGAGCCTACGCGTGAAATGATCCTCGCGCTGGTGATGTGTATGCGTACGGATAGGGCTGCATCCGCTACTCAGAAAATCAACGAATTGCTGATGGCGGTTGAGGTGTTGCAGGACACCATCGCCGCTGGTTTGGCGGGAGATGAGGCTGACGAATTGCCCGCCAGGCAAGCTGAGGTGGCGGCTTGGCGCCTGTACCGCGTGCAGCTTGCACAAATGGAGGACCAGCCTGATTTTCCACAGGCAGTGAGCTGGCCGGAACAGCCCGCGAGCCCTTTCATCTACACACCCCCATCCGAGCCTGAAGTGATGGCTTTTCAGGGCGTCGATCCCTCCGAACTTCCAAAGAAATAACCTCGCGCTTTTGCGCGTAATGCTTAATCCGATATCTGAAAAATCCCCCGAGAGCCGCGTTGCGGTTTTTTTTATGCCTGGAGATTCAAAAAAATGGCTACGTCTAATCGCCAGAAATACACCGTCCTCATCCCATTCCCCACCGGAGGTGGCCATTGGTCCACCGTCGGCGAGGAGCTGGACCTGCTCGACGTCGAAGCATCTGCCCTGCGCACCGCTGGCCGCCTGGAACTGACCAGCGTCCTCAATTCCACCCCCAAGAAGGCTGACTAACCATGGCTGAGGTTCTTAACTTCGAGCACAACGGCATCACTGTAAATGCCACTGAATCCCCGGAGGCCATGGGTGGCCTGGGCGATAACGTTATCGGTCTGGTCGGCACCGCGCCGAATGCCCACGCGTCGATCCCGAAAAACGCGCCGTTCCGCATCAACAGCTTTACCACCCAGGCGTTGCTGGACCCGACCGGCGCTGAGTCGGGCACGCTGTTTCAGGCGGTTTACCAGATCCTCAAAGTGGTGAAGGTGCCGGTCTATGTGGTGATCGTGGAGGAGGGCGCAACCCCGGCCGATACGATCAACAATGTGATCGGCGGCAACGAGCCGACCACCGGCCGCAAGCTGGGCCTGGCGGCCTTGAGCAGCGTGCCTGAAGACCTGACCATCATTGGCGCCCCAGGCTTCACCGGCACCAAGGCCGTGGCCGGTGAGTTCGCTGCCTTTGGCAAGCGCATCAAGGCCCGTGTGGTGCTGGACGGCAAGGATGCGTCCGTCGCTGACCAAGTGACCTACAGCGGCGAGCTGGGCGGTGCCGACCTCGGTTTCGACCGCTGCCTGCTGGTGCACAACATGCCGTCGGTGTACTCCAAAGCGGCGAAGAAAAACGTGTTCCTGTCGCCATCCTCGCTGGCTATTGCTGCACTGGCCAAGGTCAAGCAGTGGGAAAGCCCAGGCAACCAGGTGACGTTCGCCGAGGACGTGTCCCGCGTGGTCGAGTACAACATCCTCGACACCTCGACCGAAGGCGATCTGCTCAACCGTTATGGCGTGAGCTACTACGCGCGCACCATCCTCGGTGGTTTCTCGCTGCTGGGTAACCGCTCCATCACTGGCAAGTTCATCAGCTATGTCGGCCTGGAAGATGCGATCAGCCGCAAGCTGGTCAAGGCCGGCCAGAAAGCCATGGCCAAGAACCTCACCAAGTCCTTCATGGACCAGGAAGTCAAGCGCATCAACGACTGGCTGCAAACCCTGGTGGCCGACGAAACCATTCCCGGCGGCAGTGTGTACCTGCACCCGGAACTGAACAGTGTCGAGAAGTACAAGAACGGCACCTGGTTCATCGTCATCGACTACGGTCGATACGCGCCAAACGAACACATGATTTATCAACTCAATGCCCGCGATGAAATCATCGAGCAGTTCCTGGAGGACGTTCTCTAATGTTTACCAACCGTGTAAGACAGGCCATTGCGGCCACCCTTCAAGGCCTGCCGTTGTCCGCGACCGTGGAGGAGTTCACCCCGCCGAAGATCGAGTTCGACATGGAGGCCATGTCCGGCGGGCGCTTTATTGCCGAAGAAATGGCCAAGAGCGGCAAGGTGCTCGGCGCCACTTTGGTGCTGCAAGGGGCGGGGCCGGAAATCATGTTGGCCCTGGGCGTGCGCCTGGGTGACGACATCTTGCTCAACGTGCGTGAAGCCGGGCAAGACCAGGACGGCAAGACCTACTTCACCTACCACACCGTCGGCGGCAAATTGAAGTCCCTGGCCGAGGCGAAGCTGAAGATGGGCGATAAGGTCACCACCACCCTGGAATTGTCCTGCCGCACCTACAACCGTCTGGAAAATGGCATCTCGGTGATCGACATCGACGTGCGCACCCAGAAGTTTGTGCTTAACGGCGTCGACATTCTCGGCGATGCACGCCGCGCGGTGCTGATGCCGTAAGCCTTCACGGCACCTGAAGTGGACACTGTCAGTGTGGGGGCGGGGTTGCTCGCGAATACGGAGTGTCAGTCAATACATGCGTGACTGATAGACCGCATTCGCGAGCACGCCCGCTCTCACATGGACCGGTGTTGTCTTGTGAGTACTTTTTTACCAAGGAATTGCCCCATGGCCTGGATGCCACCGCTGCACATTCTGCTGTCCCCGATCACCGCCGACACGGGCGCGACGATCCAGCAGATTCAACTCAAGCCGTTGTTTTACGCCGCGCAAAAAGACGCGCTGGCCCGGGCCGGTGATGACGAGGACGAGCAGTTTTTTGAACTGGCGAAACTCGCCACCGGCCTGTCGGAAAAAGAGCTCGACCAACTCAAGCGCCCGGACTACGTGAGCATCGCGCAGTACGTGCATGAAATGTCGACGCGCCCTGCGGCGTTCTTCCTGGATCAACACCAGGAGGCGTCCCACGACGAGCCCGTGCATCTGCTGCTGCCCCTCGACGCGGCCGGTCGCAGCCTCACCGAACTATCGCTGGAAATGCCCGCCTTGCGCGCCACCAAAGTGATGAAAAAACTCACCACCAACAAAGAGCGTGCCGAGTTCATCACCGCGCACTGCACCGGTTTGATGATCCCCGATCTCGCCGGCCTGACGGTGCCCGACTGGACGCAACTGCAGGAGCGCATCGACGATTTTTTAAATCAACCGGCGGACTTCTTTCGCAGCGCGACATCGAAGTAATTCTCGATGTGGTGCCGTTGATTTACTCGGTCAATGAGGCGGAGATCCTCGACTGGGACGCCGGCAAAGCATTGCGCCGCTACGACATTGCGATCACTCGCCTTGGCGTTAAACAGGAGTAAGCGGGATGCAGAACAAGTATTCGCTCGCGAATGCCATGGCCAAGGATAGCCATGACATTTTCGGTCGTGCAGACGGCGCATCTGATGCCGATATCGTCAGCTCAGGTGCTCTCGGGCCAGACAAAACTGTCGACACCACGGCGCTGGAGCCGTTATCCGGGATGGTGCTGGAATTGGCCAATGCCGGCTTGAAACTGAATGAATTCGCACAGTCGTTGGGCGTATTGCGCGAGAACGTGGATTCGCTTGCAACGTCGTTGTCTTCGCTGAAGGCGGCTGATGCGCCATTGGTGAACACACAGGTACACACCGACATAACCAAGGTTGCCGAGTTTAAATCGACCCGGTCTGAAGACCGGCGCATTACTCGGGAAGCAATGACGGTGGGCAGCGGGCAGGTTCTCGACCCGGTCGCAGCACTTCGGTACACGAATGCCCACCGTTCGTTTGATGCGACGGCGACTTCGGAAAAGTCGACAACGGTTCTGCGCGAGGAGTCCAGCGCAAGCGAAAAACGGCTTTCCAAGACGCTGGAGCCTGTGTCGGTTTTGCTTGAGCCCACATGGCTGCAAGTGAAGACTGGCGTGATGAATACGGCCAATGATTTGGCCAGTCAATCGCCGGTTATGGCCAAGACGGTTAAAACGGCTGAGGCGGTCATTTTACCGGTGGTTTCGCCGGTGTTTACCGGGTTTTTCGCGGGCTTGGGGGACACGATCAAAACCCGTGTGACCGGTAATCTTATCGATGTGACACTGGGTAAGTTGGGCGGCGGGGTTGGCAAGTTGTTCAAGGACAAGGGCTTTGAAAAGGAAAAGTCCTGTTGCTGTTCAGCGGCGGCCGAAAAGCCCATCACAAGTAGCCGTTCTGCACCGCAAGGTTCTTCCGGGAAAAAGAACGCCCGAAAACCACAGTCCGAAAACACAAAAAAGTCGCCAAACCCCAAAAAATCCCAGAACACACCCAAGAAGCAAACGTCTGCACTGAAACCAGCCGCCACAAAACGCTCTTCGGCAAAAGGCGCTGGTTGGGGGGCATCGCTGCGTGGCGTGGGCGAACGTCTTTCCACGTTGTTTTCCCGGCAACAGTCTGTCGGTTTCCATGCTGGGCCTGCGGCGCCAGGTTTACAGCCTCGCGCAGCCAGTACAAACAGGCGCAAGAACAACACGGCGTCATCTCAATTACCCACAGGCAGAGGGCCTGGGTTGATCGAAGCCTTGGAGCGAGGACGTGTGCCGTTGCCCTCCGACGTTCATGCCAATACCCCGTCACGCGGGCAGCCTGTCAGCCGTGAGCATCTGCCCGTTCCAACGGCGCGTTCACTGCAAATGCCCGCTTCAGGCGTGTGGGGGGCGATGGGCAAACTGGAATCGTCCGCCGCCCGCCGCCTCGGCCCGTTGAAGTACGTAGACACCGCCCTGGACGTGGTTCAGGGCGTGCGCAACGGCGACGCCAAAGCTGTCGGTGCCGGCCTCTCAACGGCAGGTGGCGCCTGGGCTGGCGCGTCTGCCGGCGCCGCGATCGGCACGCTGGTGTTTCCCGGTGTCGGCACGGCTGTCGGTGGCGCTATCGGCGGCTTGCTCGGCAGTGAAGCGGGCACCTGGCTGGGAGACAAATTGTTCGGCTCAAGTGATCGCCTGCCTGCACCCGGTGCGGTGAGCAAAGAACTCAACGCTGCGCGTACCGACAACGTGCAAGTCACCCTCGCGCCGAGCATTCAAATTACTGGCGTGAACCCCGCCGATGCCCAGCAAGTCGTCAACCAGGTGATCCAGGCCCTGCAATTTCAATGCATGCCGATGGTCACCGACAGCCTGGGGATTCGGCGCAACGCGGCACTGGCCGATCCTCCTGGAGGTGATTGATGCGACAACAAATGGTCCTCGGCGAGTTTATTTTTGGCCTGTCCCGAGGCTTCGCCTATTCCTCGCTGGTGCGTACCAGCGACGGTGGCTGGAGTGACCTGGTGATTATTGCCAGCAAGCCCCAGTCGCGGCAAAGCGGCCAGAAGCTGGAGAAACTCACGTTCACTGGGGCAGCGATGTACGCCATCGGCATGCAGCGCCTGGACGAGTTACGCGCCCTGCAAAATGCCCGGATACCGTTGCCGCTGGTCGATGGCATCGGCCGTAACTGGGGCCTGTGGCGAATCAACTCGGTGATGGAAACCCAAAGCAACGTGATTGATGACGGCACGGCCATGGTCATGGCCTGGACTATGGAACTGGAGGAATTCGTCAATGCGTAGAGTGCGAAGTATTGCCGGTGATTCGGTCAACCTGTTGCTCTACCGCGAATTGGGCCGTTGCGATGACGCGGCGGAAGAAACCCTTTGGCGCCTGAACCCCGAACTTGCCGAGTACGGGCCGGTACTGCCCGCCGGTGTGTGGGTCGTCGTGCCGGAAATGCAAGCGCGGCCGGCTGCTGTGCGGCCTGTTCTGGCGTGGGATTAAGGAGGCAACATGGCACAGGGATTTACGCCGATCGTAGAGTTTTATGGCGCGAATGCCGCGCTGCTCAATCAACGCCTGATGCATTGGAGCCATACCGACGCCGCAGGCATCGAGTCTGACCGGCTGGAGTTGACCCTCAATATCGAAGGGCTGGAAGGTTTGCCCAGCCTGAGCGGCAAGATCGGTTTGCGCGTGGGTTACCAGGAATCGGGGTTGGTGGAAAAAGGCGAGTTCGTGATCACCCAGCGCACGCCCGTGCTGTTTCCCATGCGCTTGATGATCGTGGCGACTGCCGCGCCTTTCAGCATGCTCGACGCCAGCGGTTATCGCCAGCGTCGGTCCGCCAGTTACGGGCCAATCACGCTGGGCGCACTGTTTCGCCAACTGGTCAGTCGCCACGGGTTTTCACCGCGTGTGGCACCTGCGCTGGAAGGCATTGCGATTGCGCATATCGACCAGTCCAACGAAAGCGACATGGCGTTCATCACCCGCCTTGCCCGGCGCTACAGCGCGGTCACCAAACCGATCAACGCGTTGTATGTGCTGGCCGAAGCGGGGCAGGTCAAATCGCTGTCCGGCCAACTGTTACCGCAGGTGAAGCTGTCTGTGACCCAGGACAATCGTCCCGGTGACCAGGCCTTCATCACCGCCAAGCTCGACGAAAAGTCTCGCTCCAAATACATGGGCAGCCGCGTGACCTGGTGGGATGGCGCCGGTGGCAAACAACAGATCGTTGAGGTTGGGGTGGCCCCGTTCAAAACCTTGCGTCAGCGCTGCCAGAACGAAGCCGAGGCCCGTGCCGTGGCTGAAGGCGAACTGCGTCGTGTGGGACGCGAAGGCTTGAAACTGCTGATCGATTGCCCTGGCAACCCGCTGCTGGCCGCTGAGGGCTTGCTGGTGCTGGATGAAACCTGGCCTTCGTATATGCAGGGCCAGTGGTCGATGAAACAGGTGGTGCATGTTGGCGATCCGGTAACGGGGTATCGCAGTTCAATCACGGCGAATGGGTTGTCGGCATAGACATTTTCAAAGGTAAAGCCCGATGGTGATAACGCTTCCTCAACTGCTTCAAGTGATGCCTGGAGCCCGCCTTAGCGCGGGTATTTTTTTATCTTCGTTAAACGCGGCGCTTCTTCGCTACGACATAAGCACGCCAAAACGCAGCGCCGCGTTCCTCGCCCAAATCGGCCATGAATCCGGCGAGCTGCGCTACGTCCGCGAACTGGGCAGCGATCAATACTTGAGCAAATACGACACCGGCACCCTGGCCGCGCGTTTGGGCAACACCCCCGAAGCCGACGGCGATGGCCAGAAGTTCCGGGGCAGGGGGCTTATTCAGATCACGGGGCGCCGCAACTACCTCGCCTGCAGCCAAGCGTTGTTCGGCGACGACCGCCTGTTGCAGCAACCGCAACTGCTGGAGCAGCCGCAATGGGCGTGTGAGTCCGCCGCATGGTTCTGGCACAGCAATGGTTTGAACGAACTCGCCGACAAAGACCAGTTCACCACCATTACCCGGCGCATCAATGGCGGGCTGAACGGGCTGGACGAGCGTTTGCAACGGTGGGCGCGGGCCAAGGCGGTGCTGGGCGTTTGCTGAGGTGGCGTGCGCGTCGTCGGGCGTTAGCGTCTTGATGCACTCTGTAACTTGCATGGCCGATGGGCTCCTGTAGGGTAGGCAAACCCCCGCCCATTCCTGGAGACGACCGTGAAGGAAATCACTCAACTGGCTGCTGAACTGGGTCGCCGTTTGCAGGTGCTCAATGCTCACGTCACCACTGCCGAGTCCTGCACCGGCGGCGGTATTGCCGAAGCGATCACGCGGATTCCGGGCAGTTCGGCCTGGTTCGAGGCCGGGTATGTCACGTACTCCAATCGACAGAAGACCCGGCAGTTAGGTGTGCCGGAAGCATTGTTCCGCAAAGTCGGCGCCGTCAGCCAGGACGTGGTGGAGGCGATGGTCAGGGGCGCGCAGGAAAGAAGCCTGTCGCGCTTTGCCGTGGCCGTCAGCGGTGTCGCGGGGCCCGACGGCGGTTCGCCGGACAAGCCAGTGGGCACCGTATGGCTGGCGTTTGGTGTTGGCGAGGACGTGAGCGCTGAGCTTGCGCACTTCCCCGGCAACCGTGACGAGGTCCGCCGACAAACGGTAAAGGCCGCCCTGGAGGGCTTGTTGCGACGAGCTGCAGCAGAAATCGAAAATCAGGGGTAGGCGATCCCGGATCTTTGTGGAACAATACTGTCTACTTATACAGGTGTTGGCCGTCAGGCCTTATTGATTACGTGAGGACTTTAATGGACGACAACAAGAAGAAAGCCTTGGCTGCGGCCCTGGGTCAGATCGAACGTCAATTCGGCAAGGGTGCCGTAATGCGTATGGGCGATCACGACCGTCAGGCGATCCCGGCTATTTCCACTGGCTCTCTGGGTCTGGACATCGCACTCGGCATTGGCGGCCTGCCAAAAGGCCGTATCGTTGAAATCTACGGTCCTGAATCTTCCGGTAAAACCACCCTGACCCTGTCGGTGATTGCCCAGGCGCAAAAAATGGGCGCCACCTGTGCGTTCGTCGATGCCGAGCACGCTCTTGACCCTGAATACGCCGGCAAGCTGGGCGTCAACGTTGACGACCTGCTGGTTTCCCAGCCGGACACCGGTGAGCAAGCCCTGGAAATCACCGACATGCTGGTGCGCTCCAACGCCATCGACGTGATCGTGGTCGACTCCGTGGCTGCTTTGGTTCCCAAGGCTGAAATCGAAGGCGAAATGGGTGATATGCACGTGGGCCTGCAAGCCCGTCTGATGTCTCAGGCGCTGCGTAAAATCACCGGTAACATCAAGAACGCCAACTGCCTGGTGATCTTCATCAACCAGATCCGTATGAAGATCGGCGTGATGTTCGGTAGCCCGGAAACCACCACCGGTGGTAACGCGTTGAAGTTCTACGCTTCGGTCCGTCTGGATATCCGCCGTACTGGCGCGGTGAAGGAAGGTGACGAGGTGGTGGGTAGCGAAACCCGCGTTAAAGTTGTGAAGAACAAGGTGGCCCCGCCATTCCGTCAGGCTGAGTTCCAGATTCTCTACGGCAAGGGTATCTACCTGAACGGCGAGATGATCGACCTGGGCGTACTGCACGGTTTCGTCGAGAAGTCCGGTGCCTGGTATGCCTACAACGGCAGCAAGATCGGTCAGGGCAAGGCCAACTCGGCCAAGTTCCTGGCGGACAACCCGGATATCGCTGCCACGCTTGAGAAGCAGATTCGCGACAAGCTGCTGACCCCGGCACCAGACGTGAAAGCTGCTGCCAACCGCGAGCCGGTTGAAGAAGTAGAAGAAGTCGACACTGACATCTGAAGCAAACGATGACTGTTGTACTGGATACACTCGTCGCCGTTCGGCGCACTGCGATGGACCTGCTCGCTCGCCGCGAGCATGGTCGAGTCGAGCTGACGCGTAAACTGCGTCAGCGAGGCGCAGAGCCCGAGATGATCGAAAGCGCCCTCGACCGTTTGACGGAAGAGGGGCTGCTGTCGGAAGCCCGTTACCTTGAAAGCTTTGTCTCCTACCGAGCGCGCTCCGGCTATGGCCCTGCGCGAATTCGCGAAGAGCTGAGCCAGCGTGGCCTGCAACGTGCCGATATCGACCTCGCCTTGCGTGAGTGCGGTATCAGTTGGCAGTCGCAGCTGGAAGATACCTGGCGCCGCAAGTTTTCCGGGCATCTACCAATCGATGCCAGGGAGCGTGCGAAGCAAGGGCGCTTCCTGAGCTATCGCGGGTTTTCGATGGAGATGATCAGCCGCTTACTGAGCGGCCGTGACATGGATGACTGAGCGTTGAGATCCCAGATCGAATCTGCTGCATCCGTTAGATCTGCAAAAAGGCCCACTATGAAAATAGTGGGCCTTTTTTTTTGCCTTGAAAATCACGCAGGCTCTGGCGTTACTCGCTGCTGGGTCTTGCCCTGAGCCTGTGCCCAGTTCTCCGGCAAGTTGATGTAATCCACCAACTCCCGCAACCGGCCCTGATCACGGCCGTTGAAGTTGAACACCAGCCGGGTCAAATGGCTGAACCTGGGTTCATCATGTTCCTCGCCTGTGTAAGCCAGCTGCTGGAACTCACCACTTAGCCGTAGACTGGCAAACTCGCTCTGCAAGTGGGCCAGTGCACGTTCACTGAGCGGATGATTCATGCGCACCACAAACTCACGCTTCAACCAGCGTGTGGAATGGAAGTTGGCATAGAACTGGTTTATCTCGTCCACGGCTGCTTCAGCGCTGTGCACCAGGCGGACCAGCTTGAGGTCGGTGGGCAGGATATAGCGATTGGCTTCCAGCTGGCTGCGAATGAAGTCCAGTGCGCCTTGCCAGAAACCACCGCCGGGTGCATCCAGCAATACCACCGGCACCAGCGGGCTTTTGCCGGTCTGGATCAGGGTCAGCACTTCAAGGGCTTCATCCAGCGTGCCAAAACCGCCCGGGCACAGCACCAATGCGTCGGCTTCCTTGACGAAGAACAGTTTGCGGGTAAAGAAGAAGTGGAAAGACAGCAGGTTCTCGGTGCCATCAATGGTCGGGTTGGCGTGCTGTTCAAACGGCAGGTTGATGTTGAACCCCAGGCTGTGTTCCAGGCCTGCTCCCTCGTGGGCAGCCGCCATGATGCCGCCGCCACCGCCGGTGATTACCATCAGCTCGGATTGCGCCAGCAGCGTGCCGACTTCCCTTGCCAAGGCGTACAGCGGGCTTTCGACCGGTGTGCGCGCCGAGCCAAACACAGTAACCTTGCGGCGGTCCTTGAACTGTTCCAGCACGCGGAAGGCGTTATCCAGCTCGCGGATTGCCTGCAGCGTGATTTTTGCATTCCAACGGTTGCGGTCATCCTGGGCCATGCGCAGCACGGTGAGGATCATGTCGCGATAAAGGGGGATATTCGGGCTGTTGGGGGCGATCAACTGGAGTTGTGCGTCGACCTGCTGCGTGAGGTCCGCCCCGTTTTCGTCAAAATGACGGTGCAGGTGGTCATTCGATTCGTAAGGCATTCAACTTCTCCTTCTTCACAGAACCTGGGCCGTCGGCGAGATATTCGTCCGCGGCCACGACACTGCATGTATCGCTGCATGCCCAAGGCATTGCACGGTGTTCGCCAAGCGGCAAAGCGGGCTCTGTATGTTCCTTGTGATTTAGAAACCTTTGCACTGCAAGTCGCAGGAGGGCAACCCTCTTTTGCCCTGAAAATATTACAGAACGGCGTGGGAAACGCTGTGGAGGGGCGACTGGGATGACTTGATCATGAGCCGAAAAACCCTTGGCTGGCAACCGCTTATTGGTCACTCATCAAGCAGTTTGGTTGGCGGCTGGCCAATGCGGCGGGGGAGGTGCGCGCCACTGGACAGCAGCGCGCGATGATCGAGCAACAGTTACTTTTTCTTCTTGGCCGCAGCGGGCGCCGGGCAATCCGCTTCGACAAACTTGACCGATGCCACCGGGCGGTTGGTCTTGTTCTCAGTGATTTCATAGCGCATCACTGCGCCCTTGGCCATCAACTCGCGGTAACCCTTGTTCAGGCACACGCTTTGGCCCAGTTGGAAATACACGGCCTTCGGGTTGGCGCGCATCTGTTCGGCACGATCAGGTTGCACACTGAGGTGATCGATCAGTTGCATGCCTTCAACGGTGTAGGCCACTTCCAGGGTTTTTTCATCGATTTCCCGGGGCAGATCCTTGTTGCTTTCTGCCGCGACGCTTTGCAGTTTCCTGTTCATCTGGGCCTCCAGCAGCGAGGCCGCATGTGCGCCCACAGGCAATACCAGCGCAAGTGCGATGGATGGGACGACAAGGCGCAGCATGGAACGCAGCATGAAACTCTCCTGATTCGGTTACTGGTGCATAGACCAGCCACTGCGCTGTGCGTTCAGTGGCGCGCAATTATAGGGGAGCGCTTGCCACTACAGCCAGGCGTATCGCTGAGAAGTGTCAGTGGCTCTGGTAAACTGCCGCCACTTAAAGCCTGCCTCGAGTTCCTTCAGTGTCGATTTCCCCTGCTACGCGGCGCATCCGATGAGCCACGCCGTCTCCCGCTTGCGTACCCAGCGCCTTGCGCGGGCCGTCAGGCCGTTTCTCAACCGCGGCTCGCGCGCCGAGCGTTGCCCTGGTTGCCGGGTGATTCCCGAGTACTGCCTGTGCGCCTGGCGCCCGACGGTGCAGGCTCGATCCGCCATGTGCCTGCTGATGCACGATGTCGAACCGATGAAACCCAGTAACACTGGCTGGCTGATCGCCGACGTAATCGCTGACACCACCGCGTTTGCCTGGTCGCGCACCGAGGTTGATCCCGAATTACTGACGCTGCTGGCCGACCCGCAGTGGCAGCCCTATATCGTGTTTCCGGGCGAGTTTGTGGCCCCTGAGCGGGTTGTCAGCGAAGCAGTGGTTGAGAAGGGCAAACGCCCGCTGTTCATCCTGTTGGATGGCACCTGGAGCGAAGCGCGCAAGATGTTCCGCAAAAGCCCCTACCTGGAACACCTGCCCGTTCTGAGCCTGGCGCCCGAGCAGTTGTCGCGCTACAAGCTGCGTCGTTCCAAGCGTGACGATCACTTCTGCACCGCCGAAGTGGCCGCGCTGTGCCTGGAACTGGCTGACGACCTGGCCGCCAGCGAAGTGCTCGACGCTTACCTCGACGTGTTCAGCACCCATTACCTTGCGGCCAAGTTCAACTTATCACTGGACTCGACGGATAGCGTCCATACTCGTCTTGCACCCTATATCCCGGTGCGATAACCAGACGACGTTTGCATGATGGCACCGTAAAACCTCACCTGGCTAAAATGCCCACGGGTGTAGTGCTTGACCCTCCAGGCTACGCTGGGCATGCTGGGCGCCGATTGGGGCGTGAGCGTGAATTTTCAGCGTCGTTTCAGGTGTTTTTGACGTTGAACGTGCCCTGTGGCGATGGCTGCCTGGCCGTCGCCTTGTGTACTGGCGAACCCTGAACCCATCAGGGTTCCCATAAAAAACAGGATCATTTAATCAATGGCCACATACGAAATCCTGATAGCCGATGACCATCCGCTGTTTCGCAGTGCACTGCACCAGGCCGTGACCCTGGGCCTTGGTCCGGACGTGCGCCTGGTTGAAGTGGCCAGCATTGCCGAGCTGGAAGCGCGCCTCACCGAGAAATCCGACTGGGACCTGGTGCTGCTCGACCTCAACATGCCGGGTGCCTACGGTTTTTCGGGGCTGGTGCTGTTGCGCGGGCAATACCCGCAAATTCCGGTGGTGATGGTCTCGGCCCAGGAGGACGCCGACGTGGTGGTGCGCTCCAAGGAGTTTGGCGCCAGTGGCTTTATTCCCAAGTCGAGTGCCATGGAAGACATCCAGAACGCCGTTCGCAAGGTGTTGGATGGCGATGTGTCCTGGCCGCCGCAAGCGTTTGAAGAAATCAACGTGTCCGACGAAGCCAAGGCCGCTCGCGATGGCCTTGCCAGCCTGACGCCCCAGCAGTTTCGGGTATTGACCATGGTCTGCGAAGGTTTGCTGAACAAGCAGATTGCGTATGAGCTCAGCGTGTCGGAAGCGACCATCAAGGCCCATGTCACTGCGATCTTCCGCAAATTAGGGGTGCGTACGCGCACCCAGGCGGCGCTGCTCTTGCAACAACTTGAGTCAATTTCGCAGCATTAAGCGGTTAGCGATTCACGCTTTTTTGACTTTGCGTCATCTAGTTTCCCCACTTCTTTGGTTCAGTTGCCTACATCTATGTCGCCTTTCAAGGGTCAAACCGGTATCAAACGTATCTTCAACGCAGGGAGCTATTCCCTGGATGGCCTGCGCGCGGCCTTCACCGGCGAGGCGGCATTCCGTCAGTTGGTGTTGCTGAATGTCATCCTGATCCCGTTGAGCTTTTTCCTGCACGTCAGCCGCGTCGAGCGCGCTTTGCTGATCGCGGTGTGCCTGCTGGCGTTGATCGTCGAGTTGCTCAACTCAGCCGTAGAAGCGGCGATCGACCGCATCTCGCTCGACCGTCACCCGTTGTCGAAAAACGCCAAAGACATGGGCAGCGCCGCGCAATTCGTGGCACTGACCATGATCACCCTGGTGTGGGCCGTGATCCTGATCTGAGGATCAGGCAATGCTCGGCAGCACGATCTCGTCGCTGCGCTGAACCCCGGCGGTGAAGGCGCGGCACAGCTCCAGAAACTCGCGCATCGCCGAGGTCTGGTACTTCTGTTTATGCCAGATGAAGTAGAACTGCCGGGCCAGGTCCAGGTCGGGGGTTTCGACTGGGACCAAACTGCCACGGCGGAACGCATCACGCAGCGCCAGCCGGGAAATGCAGCCAATGCCCAACCCGGATTCCACGGCACGCTTGATCGCCTCGGTGTGTTCCAGTTCCAGGCGGATATTCAGCGCGCTGCGGTGATGGCGCATGGCTTGGTCAAACGTCAGCCGAGTGCCTGAACCTTGTTCGCGCAGGATCCACGCTTCGTGGGTCAGCTCTTCCATGGTCGCCACGCCGCGTTTGGCCAAGTGATGCTGGGGCGCACAAAACACCACCAACTCGTCTTCGACCCAGGTTTGCACCTCGATGTCCGGGTGGCTGCAGTCGCCTTCAATTAGACCCAGGTCAATTTCGTAGTGTGCGACCTGGTGCACGATATTCGCAGTGTTCTGCACATGCAGCTTCACCTGGCTCTCGGGGTGCTGCTGCATGAAGCTGCCGATCAGCAGAGTGGCCAGGTAATTGCCGATGGTCAGGGTGGCGCCGACCGCCAGCGAGCCGAAGCCGGACTTGCCGTTGAGCAGGTCTTCGATCTCCTTGGCCTGGTCCAGCAGCGCCACGGCCTGGGGCAATAGCTGGTGGCCGAGGGCGTTGAGGCTCAGGCGTTTGCCCGCGCGGTCGAATAATTGGCAGCTGGATTGACGCTCCAGCTCGGTAATCGAGGTGCTGGCGGCGGATTGAGACAAGGCCAGAAGGCCAGCAGCGCGTGAGACGCTTTCCTGCTGGGCGACGGCGACGAAGACTTGCAGTTGACGTAGAGTAAATCGCATATCGATATAACCGATAACCCTTATCTTAATAATCCAGTTAACAGATATTGTCGCCGCCATTAGAATGCTGTGCAATTGCGCATATCAACCTTGGCGCAGACCTATTTCCAGGAGTTCCCCGTACATGAGCAACATGAACCACGAGCGTGTCCTCAGTGTTCATCACTGGAACGACACCCTGTTCAGCTTCAAGTGCACCCGTGATCCGGGCCTGCGCTTCGAGAACGGTCAGTTCGTGATGATCGGCCTGCAACAGCCCAACGGCCGCCCGCTCATGCGTGCTTACTCCATTGCCAGCCCGAACTGGGAAGAGCATCTGGAGTTCTTCAGCATCAAGGTGCCCGATGGCCCGCTGACTTCCCAATTGCAGCACTTGAAGGAAGGCGACGAGATCATCATCAGCAAAAAACCGACAGGCACCCTGGTGCTTGACGATTTGAAGCCGGGCAAACACCTGTACCTGCTCAGCACCGGTACCGGCCTCGCTCCATTCATGAGCGTGATCCAGGACCCGGAAACCTACGAGCGCTTCGAAAAAGTGATCCTGTGCCACGGCGTGCGTTACGTCAACGAAGTCGCCTACCGCGAATTCATCACCGAGCACCTGCCGCAGAACGAGTTCTTCGGCGAGGCGCTGCGTGACAAGTTGATCTACTACCCGACCGTGACCCGCGAGCCGTTCGAAAACGAAGGCCGCCTGACCGACCTGATGCGCAGCGGCAAGCTGTTCCGCGACATCGGCCTGCCTCCGATCAACCCGGAAGACGACCGCGCCATGCTGTGCGGCAGCCCAAGCATGTTGGACGAGACCAGCGAAGTGCTGAACAGCTTCGGTCTGAAGGTTTCGCCGCGTATGCGTGAGCCGGGTGACTACTTGATCGAGCGCGCGTTCGTCGAGAAGTAATCACCGATCCAAATGAATGTGGGAGCTGGCTTTTGTGGGAGCTGCTCCCACATTTGTTTTCGGCGCTTATTTGGCTGGAACCACTTCCAGCACACAGATCACGCCCGCCTCCGGATAGTGCCAGCGCACATCCACATCCCAGAACTGCGCCCCGTATTCACGCTCAGGCCCCGGCGTCTGATACGCCGGCCGTGGGTCCTGTGCCAGGCACTGCTCGATCAACGCCACCAATGGCTCGTCAAGGCGCTGAGCATGGCCTTCGGCCTGGAGCAGGGCGGTCTTCAGCCACTGCACCGGAATCAGCTGCGGCGCGCTGCTCGCGATGCGGTTGGTGGCGCTGTCGATAATGTCGGCATACGGCACGTACGGCTTGATATCCAGCACTGGCGTGCCATCAAGCAAATCAATCCCGGAAATCCACAGCCGGCCTGGCTCAACCTTGTCCAGCTTGACCACTGACTGGCCGATGCCGTTGGGGCGGTGGGTGGCGCGGGTGGCAAATACACCCATGGAGGTATTGCCGCCCAGGCGTGGCGGGCGCACTTTGAGCCGAGGCTTGTCTTCCAGAGCCTGGTGGAACAGAAACAGCAACCAGACATGGCTGACCTGTTCCAGGCCCTGCACCGCCTCGCCCTGGTCGAACGGCGCCACCAGCTCCAGCACGCCACGGGCGGCCGGGGCCAGTTGCGGCTGGCGCGGGATGGCGAACTTCTCCTTGAAGCAGGAGCGCACGAAGCCGACGGGCGAGACCTGGTAACTCATGGCTTACGCACGAACCCGCAGGGTCAGGCCCTTGAGGAAGTTACGCAGCAACTGGTCACCGCAGGTGCGGTAGTTGGTATGGCCGAACTTGCGGAACAGCGCGCTGAGCTCAGGCTTGGACACCGGGAACTCGGCGGCCTTGAGGATGGCGTGCATGTCGTCTTCTTTCAGTTCGAAGGCAACGCGCAGCTTCTTCAGGATGATGTTGTTGGTCACCGGGGTTTCGATCGGCTGCGGCGGACGCGTTTCGTCCTTGCCGCGCTTGAAGATCACCAGGCCATCAAGGAAGTGAGCCATGACGTCGTCCGGGCAGAATACAAAACCTTCTTCCTCATCTTTCTTGAGGTAGGTCAGCAGGTCTTCCTTGGTCACGTCCATGCCGCCGAGTTTGATGATCTCGACCATCTTGTTGTCGCTGATGTCGAGCATGTAGCGCACGCTGCGCAGTACGTCGTTGTGAATCATGGTGGGCAATCCTGGTATTCAACTGAGGACACCGCCCAGTCAGGCGGTGTCAGGAAAGGGGTGCGGCTTAGAACTTCTCTTTGCCGGACAGGTAACGCCATTGGCCCACTGGCACTTTGCCGATGGACACGCCGCCAATGCGAATACGGCGGATGGCGATGACTTTCAGGCCAACCGCCTCGCAGAACAGAGCGATTACGCCCGGTTGCGGGTTTTTCATCGCGAAGCGCAGGCGGTTTTCGTTCTGCCAGCTGGCTTTAACGGCCGGCAGCTCTTTGCCTTTATAGGTCAGGCCGTGGTTCAGGCGATTGAGGCCGTGGGCAACCATGTCGCCTTCGACCTCCACCACGTATTCCTGCTCGATTTTGGCGGCATCGGCGGTCAACTTGCGCAGAATCTTCCAGTCCTGGGTGAACACCAGCAGGCCGCTGGCCTTGGCTTGCAGGTCGGCACTGGCGGTCAGGCGCAGAAAGTGGCCTTTGAGCGGGCGTTTGCTGAAGCGGTGTTCTTCGGACAGGGTCTCGGCGCTGATCGAGGCCATCGCCGTTTCGGCGTCCACGCCTACCGGCGCATGCAACAGAATCGTCACCGGCTCCGGCGCGGTGGCCTTGGCCTCAGGGTCGAGCTCGACCTTCTGGGTGGTGACCTTGAACTGCGGTTCGTCAATCACTTCGCCGTCCACCGAGACCCAGCCGCCTTCGATAAACAGCTCAGCCTCCCGACGGGAGCAACCGACCAGTTCGATAAGGCGTTTGGAGAGGCGTATGGGGTCAGTCATGACAAGGGCCGTAACAAAAGGGGGCGGCTATTGTACCTGTGTGGGCGCGGTTAATCCCGGCCCCATTTCAGCGTAGTGGCTTTATTGGTGGGTACACGGTTCAAAATGTGGGAGCGGGCACTGTGTTTCGTCAGCCACTGCGCCGTTGCTGTTGGCGCAAGCGCATGTGCAGCAACGGGTACGGTTGGCCCAGGCCATCATGCTCCGCGCGTCCGATCACCTCAAAGCCCTGCTTGAAGTAAAAGCCCAGGGCCTGGAGGTTCTGTTCGTTGACGTCCAATACCTCGGCGTTCATGTGCTCGATCGCATAGCGCAGCAATTGTCGGCCCAAGCCCTGGCCGCGGTGCTGCGGGTCGATAAACAGCATCTCGACTTTACCCGCCGCTACCCCGGCAAACCCGGTAATACGCTGGCGCGCGTCTTTGGTGCAGATCAGCATGACGGCGTCCAGGTAGCGGCTCAGCACCAGTTCCTTAAGCAGCACGATGTAACTGTCCGGCAAGAAGTCGTGGGTCGCGCGCACGGACGCTTCCCAGATCTGCGCCAATTGCGCGAAGTCGCTGATTTTAGGTGTGTGGATAACCGAATGCTGACGCATGCCCGCTGCCCCTTGCCGATGATCGGCGCCGATGGGCAAACGATAGACCTAAAAAAGCCCCGCATCTTGTTCAGAGGCGGGGCTTTTTCAATTTTTTACACCCTTAATCGCGCTTTTCAGCCCACAGGTCGTATTCGTCGGCATCCGTCACCGTGCACCAGACCTTGTCGCCCGGCTTCAGGCCGCTGGCATCGTCGATAAACACGTTACCGTCGATTTCCGGCGCATCGAAGAAGCAACGGCCAACGGCGCCTTGCTCGTCGACTTCGTCGATCAGCACTTCGATTTCCTTGCCGATACGCAGTTGCAGGCGTGCCGAGCTGATGGCCTGTTGATGGGCCATGAAGCGCTCCCAACGGTCCTGCTTGACGTCGTCTGGAACGATGGCTGCGTCCAGCAGGTTGGCTGGCGCGCCTTCTACCGGCGAGTACTGGAAGCAACCGACGCGGTCGAGTTGGGCTTCGGTCAGCCAGTCCAGCAGGTACTGGAAGTCTTCTTCGGTCTCGCCAGGGAAGCCGACGATGAAGGTCGAACGGATGATCAGCTCAGGGCAGATCTCGCGCCAGTTCTTGATGCGCGCCAGGGTCTTGTCTTCGAAGGCTGGGCGTTTCATCGCCTTCAGGACTTTCGGGCTGGCGTGCTGGAACGGGATGTCCAGGTACGGCAGGATCTTGCCGGCAGCCATCAACGGGATCAGTTCGTCTACGTGCGGGTACGGGTAAACGTAATGCAGGCGCACCCACACGCCCAGGCTACTGAGGGCTTCGCAGAGTTCGGTCATACGGGTTTTCACCGGCGCGCCGTTCCAGAAACCGGTACGGTATTTCACGTCGACGCCGTAGGCGCTGGTGTCCTGGGAGATCACCAACAGCTCTTTCACGCCGGATTTGACCAGACGCTGGGCTTCGTCGAGCACGTCGCCGACCGGGCGGCTGACCAGCTTGCCGCGCATCGACGGGATGATGCAGAAGCTGCAGCTGTGGTTGCAGCCTTCGGAAATCTTCAGGTACGCATAGTGGCGCGGCGTCAGCTTGATGCCTTGCGGCGGCACCAGGTCGATCAGTGGGTTGTGGTCCTGGCGAGGCGGCACCACCTGGTGCACGGCGTTGACCACTTGCTCGTACTGCTGCGGGCCGGTTACGGCCAGCACGCTTGGGTGCACGTTGCGGATATTGCCTTCTTCCACGCCCATGCAGCCGGTCACGATGACCTTGCCGTTTTCCTTGATCGCTTCACCGATCACTTCCAACGACTCAGCCTTTGCCGAGTCGATGAAACCGCAGGTGTTGACCACCACCACGTCGGCGTCCTGATAAGTGGACACGACGTCATAGCCTTCCATACGCAGTTGCGTGAGGATGCGCTCGGAGTCAACGAGAGCCTTCGGGCAACCCAGGGATACAAAGCCGACCTTTGGGTTGGCTTTTGCGATGGTGGTGGACATGTCTAACCTCGGTATTGAATGACGCCGCCGCCCAGGAGGGCAGGGCAGCGGACGGGCGCTTAGCGCGCCTCTGATCAAAAAGTGCGCAATTCTAGCGACGGGCAACGCACTTGACCAGCTTTATGCAGGGAAATGCGACGAGTGCTGCGCTATGCTTCGCGCCGTTGCACGCGGGTAAAACCTCGGGGTCAATAAAACGTCTGTTACGAGAAGTAAAACAGCGCATGCTAGGGTCAGCTTAGACGCGTTGTTTATATAAGACCTCAGGTCAAAGGGCAGGAGTGGTTGATGGGTCAGGCAAATAGTCAGGCAGCAGGTGCCGAGCATTCCAATGCAAAGCCGATCGGCATGTTGGTGGCGGCAGTCGGGGTGGTTTACGGCGATATCGGTACCAGCCCGCTCTATACCCTTAAAGAAGTGTTTACAGGTGGTTATGGGGTTCAAGTCAATCACGACGGGGTCTTTGGCATTCTGGCGCTGATTTTCTGGTCGCTGGTGTGGGTCGTGTCGATCAAGTACGTGCTGTTTATCCTGCGCGCGGACAACCAGGGCGAAGGCGGCATCATGGCCCTGACGGCGCTGGCGCGACGGGCGGCGTCGCCGTACCCCAAGTTGCGTTCGGTGCTGGTGATCCTCGGCTTGATCGGTGCGGCGCTGTTCTACGGCGATAGCATGATTACCCCGGCGATCTCGGTATTGTCGGCGGTTGAGGGCCTGGAACTGGCCTTTGACGGGATTGAACGTTGGGTGGTGCCGCTGTCGCTGGTGGTGCTGGTGGGGCTGTTCCTGATCCAGAAACACGGCACTGACCGCATCGGCAAGCTGTTCGGGCCGGTGATGGTGGTGTGGTTCCTGGTGCTGGGCGGTCTTGGCGTGCACGGCATCCTGCAACATCCCGAGGTGCTCAATGCGCTGAACCCCGTGTGGGGCGTGCGTTTCTTTGTGTCCCATCCGGGCATGGGCGTCGCGATTCTTGGCGCCGTGGTGCTGGCCTTGACCGGTGCCGAAGCGCTGTACGCCGACATGGGCCACTTCGGCCGCAAGCCGATCGCCCGCGCCTGGTTCGCGCTGGTGCTGCCGGCGCTGGTGCTCAACTACTTCGGCCAGGGCGCGTTGCTGCTGGAAAACCCCGAAGCGGCGCGCAACCCGTTCTACTTGCTCGCGCCGGAATGGGCCTTGGTGCCATTGGTCGCGCTGTCGACCCTGGCCACCGTGATTGCATCCCAGGCGGTGATTTCCGGCGCGTTCTCGCTGACGCGTCAGGCGATCCAGTTGGGTTACATCCCGCGCATGCATATCCAGCACACCTCCAGCGCCGAGCAAGGCCAGATCTACATCGGCGCGGTGAACTGGTCGCTGATGGTCGGCGTGATCCTGCTGGTGCTCGGCTTCGAATCCTCCAATGCCCTGGCCTCCGCCTACGGCGTGGCAGTCACCGGCACCATGTTGATTACCAGCATCCTGGTGTCGGCGGTGATGCTGCTGCTCTGGAAGTGGCCACCGGTGCTGGCGATTCCGGTGCTGATCGGCTTCCTGTTGGTGGACGGCCTGTTCTTTGCCGCCAACGTGCCGAAGATTGTCCAGGGGGGCGCCTTCCCGGTACTGGCGGGGATTGTGCTGTTTATCCTGATGACCACCTGGAAGCGCGGCAAGGAACTGCTGATGGACCGCCTCGACGAAGGTGGCCTGCCGTTGCCGATCTTTATCAGCAGTATTCGCGTGCAACCGCCCCATCGCGTGCAGGGCACCGCAGTGTTCCTCACCGCGCGCCCGGACGCCGTGCCCCACGCGCTGTTGCATAACCTGCTGCACAACCAGGTGTTGCATGAGCAGGTGGTGATGCTGACGGTGGTCTATGAAGATATTCCGCGCGTGCCAGCCTCTCGGCGGTTCGAGGTGGATGCGTACGGGGAAGGGTTCTTCCGGGTGATCCTGCACTTCGGTTTTACCGATGAGCCGGACGTGCCCGAAGCCCTGAAACTGTGCCATCTGGACGATCTGGATTTCAGCCCGATGCGCACCACGTACTTCCTCAGCCGCGAAACGGTGATCGCCTCGCGTATCAAGGGCATGGCCCGCTGGCGGGAAAGTCTGTTTGCGTTCATGTTGAAGAACGCCAACGGTAACCTGCGCTTCTTCAAGCTCCCGGTAAACCGAGTGATCGAGCTGGGCACCCAGGTCGAAATGTAAGCCACTGCAACACGGGAGCCGGCAATCGGCTCCCGTTTTCCGTCTGAACCCTGTGCAAGCTACCGTTGTCGACTAGGCTCTAAGCACTGTTTGAAGAGTGCCCACAGAACCCAGAAGAGGTGCGTCATGAGTCAGCTGCTCGAACCCTATACCCTGCGCCAATTGACTTTGCTCAACCGGATTGCCGTGTCGCCGATGTGCCAGTATTCAGCCGAGGATGGCCTGGCCAATGACTGGCACCTGGTGCACCTGGGCAGTCGCGCCGTCGGCGGCGCCGGGCTGATTTTCACCGAAGCCACCGCTGTGACCGCAGAGGGCCGCATCACCGCCCAGGACCTGGGCTTGTGGAACGACGCACAGATCGAGCCGTTGCAACGCATTACGCGCTTTATTGCCGCCCAAGGCGCGGTCGCGGGTATTCAATTGGCCCATGCCGGGCGCAAGGCCAGCACTCACCGGCCTTGGATCGGCAAGCATGGCAGCGTCAAGCCGGAAGACGGCGGTTGGGTGCCGGTAGGCCCTTCGCCAATTGCCTTTGACCCGAATCACACCCAGCCCAAAGCCTTGGACGAAGCGCAGATCCAGAGCGTGATTGGCGACTTTGTGGCCGCCGCCAAGCGTGCACTGACCGCCGGGTTTGAAGTGGTGGAAATCCACGCTGCGCACGGTTATCTACTGCACCAATTCCTGTCGCCGATCAGCAACCAGCGTCAGGACCACTACGGTGGTTCGTTTGAAAATCGCATCCGCCTGGTGCTGGAAGTGACCAAGGCCGTGCGCGAGGTCTGGCCGCAGGAACTGCCGCTGTTTGTGCGGGTTTCGGCCACTGACTGGGTGGAAGACGGCTGGAACCCCGATGAAACCGTGGAACTGGCGCGTCGCCTCAAAGACCTGGGGGTGGACCTGATCGACGTATCCTCCGGCGGCACTGCCGCCAATGCCGAAATCCCGGTGGGCCCGGGTTACCAGACGCGCTTTGCCGAGCGTGTGCGCAAAGAATCGGGTATCGCGACCGGCACGGTGGGCATGATCACCGAACCGGCCCAGGCCGAGCATATCCTGCGCACCTGCCAGGCGGACATTATCTTCCTGGCCCGTGAGTTGTTGCGTGATCCGTATTGGCCGCTGCATGCCGACGATGACTTGGGCGGGCGCAAGGCGATCTGGCCAGCGCAATACCAACGGGCGCCCCACCGCGATCAGCCTATTCATGAGTCTGACCTGAGGGATTGATCCGTCGCCGGTTGCATTCAAACCCACCCTGACCCGGTGGGTTTTTTCTTGCTCGCAGGTCATGCAAGCTAAGGTCGACGCACCGTGCATGTACCGACCTCTGTGTAGGAAATAGCTGTAGGTATTTGTTATCGAAGCGTTTTTTAAGTGAATGCTCTAAAAAAATCCCACGCGTGACGAGATTGTTTCTACGCTTAGGGTAAGTCTGATTTCTGGCCCAGGGAGTCAGCCGGCTTGGCCCCGAAGGTATCGCGCCTCAAGGGAATTTGGAGGTGGGCACTCGAAGTATTTGACTGAAATCAGGAGTAACGGTCCATGACCAAATCCTATGGCATAGCGGGTGCGGTGGCGTCTTTTCTGAGTCGCCACCTGCCCTTGCGAGGGCGAAGGTTGAGTTCGGATGAAAGGGAGCTGTTGGCGCAATATCGGGCATTGACCGAAAGCGATCAAATGGCGATGCGGTATTTGATCGGGGCAATGAAGAGCGTGTCGCGGTACTGAACCGCAGGCGGGAAGCGTTCCCACGCGAGCGTGGGAACGCGTTGTATCAGGTGTATTTGCGCTTGTCCGGCGCAGGCGGGAAGTACTGATACAGCCAGGTTTCACTCAAGGTGCGGTCCTGCGTGCGAATAAACAGGCGCAGTTCCACCGGCTCAACGCTGTCGCTGGTCGGGTACCAGTCGAACAGAATGCGATAGCCCTTGATGTTGTCGAGCACCAGCACGCTGAAGTCTTTCACTTCGCCGTGGGAACAGGTCACCACCGGCTCAATGCCGGTGCCAGCGGGCAGTCGGTCCAGGCCGCCACCTTTGAAATCCACCGCAAACCGGCGTGCCCACACCTCGGGGTAGTGCTCGCCCGGTGCCCAGCCTTCGATAAAGCCGCCCATGCCTGAGCGGGTGGCGTCGACTTGCGCCAGCGGGGTACTTACCGGCGGCAGTGCGCTCCAATACAGCTTGTAGCCATAGTTGAGCGAATCGCCCGCGGCCACCGGCTTTTTCGGGGTCCAGAAGGCCACGATGTTGTCCAGGGTTTCGCCGGTGGTGGGGATTTCCAGCAGGTCGATCGAGCCTTCGCCCCAGGCGGTGGTCGGTTCTACCCACAGGCTTGGGCGCTTGCTGTACCAGTCCACGGTGTCCTGGTAGCTGGCGAACTCATGGTCGGTCTGCACCAGGCCGAAGCCTTTTGGGTCGGTGTCGGCGAACGCGTTGAATTGCAACTTTTCCGGGTTGTTCAACGGGCGGCAGATCCATTCGCCGTTGCCGCGCCACATCGCCAGGCGATCCGAATCGTGGATTTGCGGGTGGATGGTGTCGCACATGCGCCGCTCAACGGTGCCGCAGCTGAACATGCTGGTCATTGGCGCGATGCCCAACTGTTCGATGGTGGTGCGCGCATTGATATGCGCGTCGATGGCCATCACCACCTGGTTGGCCTGGCAATCGATATCGAAGCGGTAGGCGCCGGTGGCGCTCGGCGAGTCGAGCAGGGCGTAGACCACAAAGCGCGTGGCGTCCTTGGCCGGGGTTTCGAACCAGAACTGCGTGAAATCGGGGAATTCTTCGCGCTTTTTCGCGTAGGTATCAATCGCCAGGCCGCGCGCCGAAAGGCCGTACTGGCCAGTAGAGTCGACTGCGCGAAAGTAGCTGGCGCCGAGGAATGACAGCACGTCATGGCGATCCAGTTCCGGCGCCTTGAACAGCTTGAAGCCGGAGAAACCCAGGTCGCCGGTCAGCTGCTGGGTGTCGACTGTGGTCTTTTCGTAGTTGAACAGCGACGGGCGGAAATGCACTTCGCGCGCTTCGCGGGTCTTGGGGTCGACGCTGTGCATGCGCACAGGGGTCTTGAAGCCCATGCCGACGTGGAAGAATTGCACGTCGAGTTGGCCGTTCAGCTCCTTCCACAGCGAATGGTTGCCGTCATAGCCAATGGCGTTGAAATTCTGCGGGGTCATGGTCGCCAGCGTCGGCGGCAGCACCTGTTTGGTGTCTTTATACGCGGTGCCGGCGAGCTGCTTGGCCTGGGCTTTAAGCGTTTCAAAATCAAACGCGACGGCCTTGCCATCGGCGGCACGGTTTGCGGCCCAGGCGTGCGCGGAGAGCAGGCCTGTGGCCGACAAACCGGTGTAAGCCGCAATGGCCATGGATGCTTTGAGCAAATTCCTGCGGTGCATAGAGACAACCTGTCGTGAGCAAATCCCGCGCCGTTCCTGGCACGTGCTGGATCAGAAATAACGGTTCGGACATGCCTTCGGCCAAACGCAACGGACTATAAACAGACGCCGGATAGCTTAAGCGGTTCGGTGGGGAAGGAAAATTGCTTGATAGCGCAGTGATAGCTTTGCATATGAAACAAGACGTTTCCGTTACCACGGCGACGGCGTTACATCTGGAAGCACTCTAGATCGTGGCTTTTTGGCACTTAGTTTTACGCTGGGGGCCTACTGGTCCTATGAACCCAAGTGTCTGGAGGCTATGAATGAATACCCGTGGATTGCTCGACCAACTGCTCAAATCAGGCCAGGACATGTTGCAAAACAAGGCCGGCGGCCAGCGCAAGTCGGACGACAAAGGTGCCCTCGGCGGTCTGCTCGGCAGTGGTGGGCTGGGCAGTTTGCTCGGCGGTGCGGGTGGCGGAGCCCTGGCAGCCGGTGCGATGGGGCTGCTGATGGGGAATAAGAAGGCGCGTAAATTTGGTGGCAAGGCCCTGGCCTACGGTGGCCTGGCGGCATTGGGCGTGATTGCCTACAAAGCTTATGGCAATTGGCAGGCGCAGCAGGCCGGCGCGCCTCAAGGCGAACCGCAAACCATCGACCGCCTGCCACCGGCTCAGGTCGAGCAGCACAGCCAGGCCATTCTTAAGGCACTGGTCGCGGCGGCCAAGGCCGACGGGCACGTGGATGAGCGCGAACGCGCACTGATCGAGGGCGAATTCACCAAGCTGGACGACGACCGTGAACTGCAAAGCTGGCTGCATGCCGAGCTGAACAAGCCCTTGGACCCTGCCGATGTGGCGCGTGCGGCGGGCACCCCGGAAATGGCCGCCGAGATGTATGTCGCCAGCGTGATGTTGGTGGACGAGGAAAAATTCATGGAGAAGGCCTATCTGGATGAATTGGCGCGTCAGTTGAAACTCGAGCCCGGCCTGAAGACCGAGCTGGAAAAACAGGTTCGCCAAGCCACCCTCTGACCCACATCCAGCGTGATCCAACACCCCGGTCCAGACAATGGATCGGGGTGTTTTTGCATTCTGTGCGGGCTGCATCAAAACCCATTGATTAATGAGGGCTTGCGCTCAGCTATACTCCCTCCATTTGAATGGCCCTTCGAGGAATTACTGTGAAGAACTGGACCTTGCGCCAACGGATCTTGGCTAGCTTTGCGGTCATTATCGCCATCATGCTGTTAATGGTTGTGGTCTCTTATTCACGGTTGTTGAAGATTGAGTCTGGCGAGACTGCGGTCCGTGATGATGCAGTGCCGGGGGTTTATCTCAGTTCGATGATCCGCAGCGCGTGGGTCGACAGCTACCTGCACACCCTGGCTATGCTCGGTCTGCGTGACGACAAGCGCCTGACCGACGCCGACAAGGCCGACTTCAAAGCCTTCGAAGGGCGCGTCCAGACACAGATGGCCAACTACCAGCAAACCATCAACGGTCGTGAAGACCAGGCTGAGTTCAACCAATTCGAAGCCCTCCACCAGGCCTACAACAAGAGCCTGGCCACGGTGCTTGAGAGCCTGGCGCGCAATGATCTGGTCGCCGCGCGCAATGAGTTCAATAACAACCTGACGCCGGCATGGACGGCCGGGCGATTGAAGCTCAACGACATCATCACCGAAAACAAAGACGTCGCCGACCGTGCAACCAATGCCATTGATGACGCGGTATCGGCTGCAAAAATCAGCATGTTTGTATCGCTGTTGGTGGCGGTCATCGCCGCCGGCCTGTGTGGCCTGCTGCTGATGCGCGCGATCATGGCGCCGATGCAGCGCATCGTGGCGATCCTGGGCACCATGCGCGACGGTGACCTGAGTAAACGCCTGAACCTGGATCGCAAGGACGAGTTCGGCGCCGTCGAAACCGGCTTCAACGACATGATGACCGAGCTGACGGCCCTGGTGTCCCAGGCCCAGCGTTCGTCGGTACAGGTGACCACCTCGGTCACCGAGATCGCGGCTACGTCCAAGCAGCAACAGGCCACTGCCACCGAAACGGCGGCAACTACCACCGAGATTGGCGCGACTTCACGCGAGATCGCCGCCACGTCCAAGGACTTGGTTCGCACCATGACCGAAGTCTCCACCGCCGCCGACCAGGCATCGGTCGCCGCCGGTTCCGGCCAGCAAGGCCTGGCGCGCATGGAAGAAACCATGCATTCGGTAATGGGCGCCGCCGACCTGGTCAACGCCAAGCTGGCGATCCTCAATGAGAAGGCCGGCAACATCAACCAGGTGGTGGTAACCATCGTCAAGGTGGCCGACCAGACCAACCTGCTGTCGCTCAACGCCGCCATCGAGGCCGAGAAGGCCGGTGAATACGGTCGAGGGTTTGCCGTGGTGGCCACTGAAGTGCGGCGCCTGGCCGACCAGACCGCCGTGGCCACCTATGACATCGAGCAAATGGTGCGCGAGATCCAGTCGGCGGTGTCGGCTGGCGTGATGGGCATGGACAAGTTCTCTGAAGAAGTCCGTCGCGGAATGTTCGAAGTGCAGCAAGTGGGCGAGCAACTGTCGCAGATCATCCATCAGGTACAGGCCCTGGCGCCGCGGGTGTTGATGGTCAACGAAGGCATGCAGGCCCAGGCCACCGGCGCCGAGCAAATCAATCACGCGCTGGTGCAATTGGGCGATGCCAGCAGCCAGACCGTGGAGTCCCTGCGCCAGGCCAGCTTTGCCATTGATGAGCTGAGCCAGGTTGCGGTCGGCCTGCGCAGCGGCGTCTCGCGTTTCAAAGTCTGATGAGCGACCTCGCGGCTAAACGCGGTGCCGTCCCGGCAGCGAAAAAGGCGTTGTTCCTGGTGTTCCACATCGGCGGTGAACGCTACGCGCTGAGGGCCACGGAAGTGGCCGAGGTGCTGCCGCGCCTGCCGCTCAAACCGATTGCCCACGCGCCGCTGTGGGTAGCGGGGATCTTTGCCCACCGGGGTGTGTTGGTGCCTGTTATCGACCTGTGTGCCTTGACCTTCGGTACGCCGGCAAAGGCCCGCACCAGCACGCGCCTGGTGCTGGTCAATTACCAGCCGCAGCCATGGGTGCAGGCGCGCTGGCTGGGGTTGATCCTGGAACAAGCCACCGACACCCTGCGTTGCAGCCTTGAGGAATTCAAGGCGTATGGGCTGGATAACCGCGAAACGCCATACCTGGGGCTGGTGCGTGAAGATGCCTTGGGCTTGATGCAGTGGATTGGTGTCAACGAACTGCTCACTGAGCCTGTGCGCACCTTGCTGTTTTCCGCCGAGCTGAGCCTATGAACCACGACCCGCGGTTCTTTGCCTTCTTGAAGGAACGCATCGGCCTGGATGTCGCTTCGGTGGGTGAGGCGATTATCGAACGCGCGGTGCGTCAACGCAGCCAGGCCGTGCAAGCGTCCACCGCCGAGGCTTATTGGCAGCACCTGCAAAGCTCCCATGATGAGCAGCAGGCGCTGATCGAAGCGGTGATCGTCCCTGAAACCTGGTTTTTCCGTTACCCCGAATCCTTTGCGACCCTGGCCCGCTTGGCCAAGGCACGTCTGGCCGAGATCAAGCACATGCGTGCCCTGCGCATTCTCAGCTTGCCGTGCTCCACCGGCGAAGAGCCGTATTCGATTGCCATGGCCTTACTTGATGCCGGGCTTGCGCCGCACCAATTCAAGGTGCAGGGCATGGATGTCAGCCCGTTGTCGGTGGAGCGTGCCAAACGTGGGGTGTATGGCAAGAATTCCTTTCGCGGCAGCGATATCGAGTTTCGTGAGCGCCATTTCACGGAGCAGGCCGATGGTCATCGCATCGCTGACCGGGTGCGTGAACAAGTACGCCTGCACGTCGGCAACCTGCTGGACCCTGCGCTGCTGGCCCATGAGTCGAGCTACGACTTTGTGTTCTGTCGCAACCTGCTGATCTACTTTGACCAGCCGACCCAGAAGCAAGTGTTCGACGTGCTCAAGGCCCTCACCCATGTCGACGGTGTACTGTTTATCGGCCCGGCCGAAGGCAGTTTGTTGGGGCGTCATGGCATGCGCTCGATTGGCGTACCGCAATCCTTTGCGTTCAGCCGGCATGTCGAGCCGGTCAAGCCGGAGCCGGTTTTTATCCCCATGCCTGCGCCGGTGCCACAGCGCAGCGCGGCGCCGATGCCGCTCAAGCCGCGGCCGTTCAGCACCGTGAGTGCCCAGGTGGTGCCCATCAAGGCGCCGCACACCGATACCGGCGACTTGCTGAGTCGGATCGCGACCCTGGCCAACGAAGGTAAAAGCGTTGAGGCCCGCGCCGCCTGTGAACAGTATTTGAGTAACCATCCGCCTGCCGCCCAAGTGTTTTACTGGCTGGGGCTGCTCAGCGATGTGGCCGGCAGCGCCCTGGAAGCCCAGGGTTATTATCGGAAAGCCTTGTACCTGGAACCGCAGCACCCGCAGGCCCTGATGCACCTGGCCGCGTTGCTCGAATCCCAGGGCGACCGTGCGGGGGCGCGCCGATTGCAGGCGCGTGCCGCCCGTAGCGAGCGAGCTGACAGTGAGTCCAAACGATGAGTAGCCCTGACGCACTCAATACCGCAGGCCTGGACCTGACCCTGGCCGACACCCAAGCCATTGATGATTGCTGGAACCGTATCGGCATCCATGGCGACAAGTCCTGCCCTTTGCTGCCCGAGCACATTCACTGCCGCAACTGCTCGGTGTATTCCGCCGCCGCCACGCGCTTGCTCGATCGTTACGCTTTGCAGCAAGACGACCAACGCCCGCAGGCGGCCGCTGAAGTCGAGAGTGACGTCGTCACTCGATCGCTGTTGATGTTCCGTCTTGGCGAAGAATGGCTGGGCATTGCAACCCGTTGCCTGGTGGAGGTGGCGCCGCTGCAACCGATTCATTCGCTGCCGCATCAGCGTTCCCGCGCACTGCTCGGTGTGGCCAATGTGCGCGGCGCGCTGGTGGCGTGTTTATCGCTGGTCGAGTTGCTGGGGCTGGACCCCGCCAACCCTGGCGCGACGGGCGGGCGTGTGATGCCGCGCATGTTGATTATTGCCGCGCAGGACGGCCCGGTGGTGGTGCCGGTGGATGAGGTCGACGGCATTCATGCCATCGACGAACGCACCTTGAAGGCGGCGTCGGCCTCCGGCACCCAGGCCAGTGCGCGTTTTACCCAAGGTGTGTTGCAGTGGAAAGGCCGCAGCCTGCGGTGGCTGGATGAGGCGCAATTGCTGTCTGCCGTGACCCGGAGCCTTACATGACCCCCGACCAGATGCGTGACGCCTCGCTGCTGGAGCTGTTCAGCCTGGAAGCCGATGCGCAGACCCAGGTATTGAGCGCCGGCCTGTTGGCTCTGGAGCGCAACCCGACCCAGGCCGACCAGCTTGAAGCCTGCATGCGCGCCGCGCACTCGCTCAAGGGCGCGGCGCGGATTGTCGGGGTGGACGCCGGCGTCAGCGTGGCTCACGTCATGGAGGATTGCCTGGTCAGCGCCCAGGAAAACCGCCTGTACCTGCAACCCGAGCACATCGACGCCTTGCTGCAAGGCACCGACCTGCTGATGCGTATCGCCACGCCCGGCAACGACGTGGGCTCGGCGGATATCGACGCCTATGTGGCCCTGATGGAACGCCTGCTCGACCCGTCGCAGCCGACCGTCAGGGTTGAGCCGGCGCCAGCGCCCACGCCCGCTCCGGCGCCTGTGATCGAGGAACTGTCACCGGAGCCCGAGCCTGCGCCCGCGGTGATGCCTTCAGCGCCGCGCCAGAACAAACCCATGACCGAAGGCGGCGAGCGCGTGCTGCGGGTGACCGCCGAGCGCTTGAACAGCCTGCTGGATCTGTCCAGCAAATCGCTGGTGGAAACCCAGCGCCTCAAGCCTTACCTGGCCAGCATGCAGCGCCTCAAACGCATTCAAAGCAACAGTGCGCGCGCCTTGGAAACGCTGGATGGGCAACTTAGGGCGCTGGATTTGAGCCTTGAAGCGCAGGAGGCCCTGGCCGACACCCGCCGTCTTTTAAGCGAAGCCCAGGCCTTGCTGGCGGAAAAAACCGCCGAGCTGGATGAGTTCGGCTGGCAGGCCGGGCAGCGTGCCCAGGTGCTTTACGACACGGCGTTGGCCTGCCGCATGCGGCCGTTTGCCGATGTCCTCGCCGGGCAGGTGCGCATGGTCCGCGACCTTGGCCGCAGCCTGGGCAAGCAGGTGCGCCTGGAGATCGAGGGTGAAAAGACCCAGGTCGACCGCGACGTGCTGGAAAAACTCGAAGCGCCGCTCACCCACTTGCTGCGCAATGCCGTCGACCACGGTATCGAAATGCCCGAGCAGCGCATGCTCGCCGGCAAACCTGCTGAAGGCTTGATCCGCCTGCGCGCCTCCCACCAGGCCGGCCTGCTGGTGCTGGAACTGAGTGACGACGGCAATGGTGTTGACCTGGAGCGCCTACGCGGCACCATCGTCGACCGGCACCTGTCACCCCTGGAAACCGCCCAGCGCTTGAGCGAAGAAGAACTGCTGACGTTCCTGTTCCTGCCGGGTTTCAGCCTGCGCGACAAGGTTACCGAAGTGTCCGGGCGTGGCGTCGGCCTCGACGCGGTGCAGCATATGGTTCGCCAACTGCGCGGCGCGGTGGTGCTGGAGCAGACGGCGGGGCAGGGCAGTCGCTTCCATCTGGAGGTGCCCTTGACCCTGTCGGTGGTGCGCAGCCTTGTGGTGGAAGTCGGCGAAGAGGCCTACGCATTCCCATTGGCCCACATCGAGCGTATGTGCGACCTGGCACCCGACGACATCGTGCAATTGGAAGGCCGTCAGCATTTCTGGCACGAAGGCCGGCATGTCGGCCTGGTTGCCGCCAGCCAGTTGTTGCAGCGCCCCCCGGGGCAGAGTAATGAAGAAACCTTGAAGGTGGTGGTGATCCGCGAGCGCGATGCGGTGTATGGCATTGCGGTGGAGCGCTTTGTCGGCGAGCGCACCCTGGTGGTGTTGCCGCTGGATGATCGCCTGGGCAAAGTCCAGGACATCTCCGCCGGGGCCTTGCTGGATGACGGCTCGGTGGTATTGATCGTCGACGTCGAAGACATGCTGCGGTCGGTGGATAAATTGCTCAACACCGGCCGCCTGGAGCGCATCGCCCGGCGCAGCCAGCAGGCTACCGAAGCGCCGCGTAAGCGGGTGCTGGTGGTGGATGACTCGCTCACCGTGCGAGAGCTGCAGCGCAAATTGTTACTTAATCGTGGTTATGAAGTGGCCGTAGCGGTGGATGGCATGGACGGTTGGAATGCGCTGCGCTCCGAAGACTTCGACTTGTTGATCACTGACATTGATATGCCTCGAATGGACGGTATTGAATTGGTCACACTCTTGCGCCGTGATACTCGCCTGCAATCGTTGCCGGTGATGGTGGTCTCGTATAAGGATCGCGAAGAAGACCGGCGTCGTGGGCTGGACGCCGGTGCCGACTATTATCTGGCTAAAGCCAGTTTCCATGATGACGCCTTGCTGGACGCCGTGGTCGAACTGATTGGAGGCGCCCGGGCATGAGAATCGCGATCGTCAATGACATGCCCCTGGCGGTGGAAGCCTTGCGGCGCGCCTTGAGTTATGAACCCGCGCACGAAGTGGTGTGGGTGGCCAACAATGGCCTTGAAGCGGTACAGCGCTGCGCCGAACTGACGCCGGACATGATCCTGATGGACTTGATCATGCCGGTGATGGACGGCGTGGAAGCCACCCGGCAGATCATGGCCGAGACCCCGTGCCCGATCCTGATCGTCACCGTGGACCGTCAGGCCAATGTCAGTCGGGTGTTTGAAGCCATGGGCCACGGCGCCCTGGACGTGGTGGATACACCGGCGCTGGGCGTGGGCAACCCCAAGGATGCGGCGGCACCGTTACTGCGCAAGATCCTCAACATTGGCTGGCTGATCGGCCAGCGCGGCACCCGCGTACGCGCCGAAACCGCGCCCCCGCGCGCCACCGGCAAGCGCCAGCGCCTGGTGGCGATCGGGTCGTCGGCGGGCGGGCCGGCCGCCCTGGAAATCCTCCTCAAGGGTTTGCCGCGAGACTTTCCTGCGGCCATTGTGCTGGTGCAGCATGTGGACCAGGTGTTCGCCGCAGGCATGGCCGAGTGGCTGAGCAGCGCCTCTGGCCTGCCGGTGCGCCTGGCCCGTGAAGGTGAGCCGCCACAGGCGGGTACGGTGTTGCTGGCCGGCACCAACCACCATATTCGCCTGTTGAAAAATGGCACGCTAGCCTATACCGCAGAGCCGGTGAACGAGATTTACCGGCCGTCCATCGACGTGTTTTTCGAGAGCGTCGCCAGCTACTGGAACGGTGATGCCGTCGGCGTATTGCTCACCGGCATGGGGCGCGACGGCGCCCAGGGCCTCAAGTTGTTGCGTGAACAAGGATATTTGACCATCGCCCAGGATCAGCAAAGCTCGGCGGTGTATGGCATGCCCAAAGCGGCGGCGGCGATTGATGCTGCTGTTGAAATTCGCCCACTGGATAGAATTGCGCCCCGATTGCTGGAGGTATTTGCAAAATGATCCGTACCTCCCGCTGCTGGCTTGCAGGTAGTAATTCAGGTGACTGCACATGAGTGATTTACAGATCGACGACATCAAGACCGACGAAAACGCAGCCATGGTGTTGCTGGTCGACGACCAGGCCATGATCGGCGAGGCCGTGCGGCGTGGGCTGGCCCATGAAGAGAACATCGACTTTCACTTTTGCGCCGATCCGCACCAGGCGATTGCCCAGGCAATCCGTATCAAGCCCACCGTCATCCTGCAGGACTTGGTCATGCCGGGCCTCGACGGCCTGACGCTGGTGCGCGAATACCGCAACCACCCGGCCACGGCGAACATCCCGATCATCGTGCTCTCGACCAAGGAAGACCCGTTGATCAAGAGCGCGGCGTTCTCGGCCGGGGCGAATGATTATTTGGTCAAGCTGCCGGATAACATCGAGCTGGTGGCGCGCATTCGCTATCACTCGCGCTCCTACATGACGTTGTTGCAGCGGGATGCGGCCTACCGCGCGCTGCGGGTCAGCCAGCAACAGCTGCTGGATACCAATCTGGTGCTGCAACGGTTGATGAACTCCGACGGCTTGACCGGGCTGTCCAACCGCCGTCACTTTGACGAGTACCTGGAACTGGAATGGCGCCGTGCCATGCGTGACCAGACGCAGCTGTCGCTGTTGATGATCGACGTCGACTTCTTCAAGACCTACAACGACAGCTTTGGCCATGTCGAGGGTGACGAAGCCCTGCGTAAAGTCGCCGCTGCCATCCGCGAAGCCAGCAGCCGTCCTTCCGACCTGCCGGCGCGTTACGGCGGTGAAGAGTTTGCGCTGGTGCTGCCGAACACCTCGCCGGGTGGTGCGCGCCTGGTGGCGGAAAAGCTGCGCATGGCCGTTGCCGCGCTGAAAATCCCGCATATCGCACCGGCTGAAGGCTCGAGCCTGACCATCAGCATCGGCCTGTCGACCATGACCCCGCAGCAGAGCAGCGACTGTCGGCTGCTGATCATGGCGGCGGACAAGGGGCTGTATATGGCCAAGAACAATGGCCGTAATCAGGTGGGGATCGAATAATTCGCTACAGCGCTGATCCCTTGTGGGAGCGGGCTTGCTCGCGAATGCGGTATGTCAGGTAATGAATCAGTGACTGACCCACCGCATTCGCGAGCAAGCCCGCTCCCACATTTGGATCTTCATTGTTCTTGAGATCGGATGCAAACCCGCCTTTTCGCCAAGCGGGCTGCCGTTCGCGTGTGTTTGTCGTTATACTCGTCGGCTTTCAAAAGTTCGCCAACGAGTGCTGCCCGCCATGGAAATCAACCCGATCCTTAACACCATCAAGGACCTGTCCGAGCGCTCCGAAACTATTCGGGGGTATCTTTGACTACGATCAAAAGCATGAGCGTCTGACCGAAGTCAATCGCGAGCTTGAAGATCCGGCTGTCTGGAACAAACCTGAATACGCCCAGGAACTGGGCCGCGAGCGCGCTGCGCTGGCGCAAATCGTCGACACCCTCGACGAATTGAACACCGGTCTGGGCGATTGCCGCGACCTGCTGGACATGGCCGTTGAAGAAAACGACGAAGGCGCAGTGGGCGATGTCGTCGCCGAGCTGGCCCGTCTCGAGGAAAACCTCGCCAAGCTTGAATTCCGCCGCATGTTCAGCCATGAAATGGACCCGAACAACGCCTACCTGGACATCCAGGCCGGTTCCGGCGGCACCGAAGCCCAGGACTGGGCGAACATCCTGCTGCGCATGTACCTGCGCTGGGCCGACAAACGCGGCTTCGACGCCACCATCATGGAACTGTCGGCCGGTGAAGTGGCTGGCATCAAGGGCGCGACCGTGCACATCAAGGGTGAATACGCCTTTGGCTGGCTGCGTACCGAAATCGGCGTGCACCGCCTGGTGCGCAAGAGCCCGTTCGACTCCGGCAACCGTCGCCACACTTCGTTCTCCGCGGTGTTCGTCTCGCCAGAGATCGACGACAAGGTGGAAATCGAGATCAACCCGGCCGACCTGCGTATCGACACCTACCGTTCCTCCGGTGCCGGTGGTCAGCACGTAAACACCACCGACTCGGCCGTACGTATTACTCACGTACCGACCAACACCGTGGTCAGCTGCCAGAACGAACGTTCCCAGCACGCCAACAAGGACACCGCCATGAAAATGCTGCGGGCCAAGTTGTACGAGCAGGAAATGCAGAAGCGCAACGCCGCTTCCCAGGCGCTGGAAGACACCAAGTCGGATATCGGCTGGGGTCACCAGATCCGTTCGTATGTGCTCGATGCGTCGCGGATCAAGGATCTGCGCACTAACATCGAACGCAGCGACTGCGACAAGGTGCTCGACGGTGATATCGACGAATACCTGGAAGCCAGCCTGAAATCGGGCCTGTAAAAAGACTGTAGGAGCCGGGCGGACGTCTAGTCCTTGCCCGGCGATCCCCTGCCGAAGGCTGGGGAAAACGTACCTGTGATGGAATTTCAAAAGACATGAGCGACCAACAACTCGACCCGCAAGCCCTGCAACAGGAAGAAAACTCCCTGATCGCCCTGCGCAAGGAAAAGCTTGCTGCCGAGCGCGCCAAGGGCAATGCCTTCCCGAACGACTTCCGCCGCGAAAACTACTGCGATGCCTTGCAGAAACAGTACGCGGACAAGACCAAGGAAGAGCTGGCAGAGGCTGCGATCCCGGTCAAAGTGGCAGGTCGCATCATGCTCAACCGTGGCTCGTTCATGGTGATCCAGGACATGACCGGTCGCATCCAGGTCTACGTCAACCGCAAGACCTTGCCTGAAGAAACCCTGGCCTCGGTGAAAACCTGGGACATGGGCGACATCATTGCCGCCGAAGGTACGCTGGCGCGTTCCGGCAAGGGCGACCTGTACGTTGAAATGACGAACGTGCGCCTGCTGACCAAATCCCTGCGCCCGCTGCCGGACAAGCACCACGGCCTGACCGACACCGAGCAGCGCTATCGCCAGCGCTACGTTGACCTGATCGTCAACGAAGACGTGCGTCAGACCTTCCGCGTGCGTTCCCAGGTTATCGCGCACATCCGCAGCTTCCTGATGAAGCGTGACTTCCTGGAAGTGGAAACGCCGATGCTGCAAACCATCCCCGGTGGTGCCGCAGCCAAGCCGTTCGAAACGCATCACAACGCGCTGGACCTGGAAATGTTCCTGCGTATCGCGCCTGAGCTGTACCTCAAGCGCCTGGTGGTTGGCGGTTTCGAAAAAGTCTTCGAGATCAACCGTAACTTCCGTAACGAAGGCGTCTCGACCCGTCACAACCCTGAATTCACCATGTTGGAGTTCTACCAGGCGTACGCCGACTACGAAGACAACATGGACCTGACCGAAGAACTGTTCCGCGAACTGGCGCAGCTGGTACTGGGCAGCACCGACGTGCCTTACGGCGACAAGGTGTTCCACTTCGGCGAGCCGTTTGTGCGCCTCTCGGTGTTCGACTCGATCCTCAAGTACAACCCCGAGTTGACCGCTGACGACCTGACCGACATCGACAAGGCTCGCGCCATCGCCAAGAAAGCCGGCGCCAAGGTGCTCGGCTTTGAAGGCCTGGGCAAACTGCAGGTGATGATTTTCGAGGAGCTGGTGGAGCACAAGCTGGAGCAGCCGCACTTCATTACCCAGTACCCGTTCGAAGTGTCGCCGCTGGCCCGTCGCAACGATGACAACCCGAACGTCACCGACCGTTTCGAGCTGTTCATCGGCGGCCGTGAAATCGCCAACGCCTACTCCGAGCTTAATGACGCGGAAGATCAGGCTGAACGCTTCATGGCGCAGGTGGCCGACAAGGACGCCGGCGACGACGAAGCCATGCACTACGACGCCGACTTCGTCCGCGCGCTGGAATACGGCATGCCGCCGACTGCCGGTGAAGGCATCGGTATCGACCGGTTGGTGATGTTGTTGACCAACTCGCCGTCGATCCGCGACGTGATCTTGTTCCCGCACATGCGGCCACAAGCGTAACCGTAGCGAAATTCGAAGCCGCCTTTTATAAGGCGGCTTTTTTATGGGGTGTATTTAGCCGTCAAGAGAACGGCGCCAGGTGATCGTTCCCACGGCGATTGGTTTGCGTGGGAATGCAGCCCGTGACGCTCCGCGTCACCTTTTAAAGGAAGATCTGTGGTGAACCGCGTAATGGCTCAAGAAGGCGCCGCCGGCATTGCTGCTGCCGTGGCTGAAAGCGTCCAATACCAGGGCCGCAAGGCCAGTCGCCGGGGCAGCGAGCAACGCAGGCAAGACATTCTCGATGCGGCCATGCGCATTGTCGTGCGCGATGGCGTACGGGCCGTGCGCCATCGCGCGGTGGCGGCGGAAGCCGGTGTGCCATTGTCGGCCACCACCTACTATTTCAAGGACATCGATGACTTGCTCACCGATACCTTCGCCCAATACGTCGAGCGCAGCGCGGCCTTCATGGGCAAATTGTGGGTGCGCAACGAAGGCCTGCTGCGCGAGATGGTCGCCTATGGCGATGGCAGCCAGGCATCACGCTCGCAACTGGCGGATGACATCGCAAAGCTGACCGCCGATTACGTCATGCGCCAACTGACCAACCGCCGTGAGCACTTGATGGCTGAACAGGCCTTTCGCCAGGAGGCCTTGCTCAACCCGCGTCTGGCGGAACTGGTGCGTTCCCATCAGCAGATTCTGTTGCAGGGCACCGGGCAGTTTTTCCAGGTATTGGGTTCCCGCGAGCCGCAACAGGATGCCAAAGTGTTGACGGCGATAATCGGTCGGATGGAATATCAGGGCCTGCTTGGCGGCCCAGAGCCTCTGACCGCTGAAGAGATGCTTGAGATTCTCAAGCGTTACATGCATTTGGTGTTGGCCTCGGTCTAGCTGAATGCGGGATCTGCTTTATGTGGGAGTTGGCTTGCCTGCGATAGCATCACCTCGAGTCACCTGACGCACCGAGGTGCCTGTATCGCAGGTAAACCAGCGCCCACACAGGATGGGGTGCTCAATGAAAGCCTGGCGTGTCGCAGTCATCACCTTGTCGTTCCTGTTACTCAGCGGGTGCCTGGTGACGTTCAAGGACCCGCTGCCGGCCAAAGAAGCCGCACCGGATGCCTTGCTCGGCCGCTGGTCGAGTAAAAATGCCTGGGGCGAGCCGCTCAACCTGCAGATTACCCGCGTCGGTGAGCACCGTTACAAAGCGGTGAGCTACCCTAAAGCCAAGCCGGGCCAGCGCGATGAATACCTGTTCACGGTCTCTCGCCATGGCAACCGCTGGTACCTGTCGGCGCCATTACCGGACACATTCGGCGGGCATTTCTTCCTGGCGGGTTTCGACTTTGAAGGCGAGCGCGACAAAAAGCATGAATTGGTGGTCTACAACCTCGACCTTGAGCAAATCCATCAAGCCATCGGCCAACAGGCGCTGCACGGCAGCAGCGTGGACACCGTCGAGGGCGCCGGCGTGTTGGTGGACAGCCCGATGGACCAGGTGTTTGCCTACCTGGATGACCCGGCCAATGCCGATGTGTTCGTTGAAGCCGTGCGCTACCAGCGTGCGGGCAAATAACGTTTAAAGAGGAAGCACCGGGTGGACGATTACCAGCAGACGATACGCACCTTGTCCGATCGCATAGTGCTGGCGCAAACACCGATTCGCGTGCTCGACGCCGTGAAGTGGGACGAGAACATTCGCCAGGGATTCCTCAAGGCCAAGGGCAAGGCGATGCCCGCCGTGGACCGCGACTATTACCTGAACCGGCCGCTGTCGTTCGACTCCAGTGCGGTGAAGCTGGAGTTCCAGAACATCGAGCGCGACATTACCCGACGTCTCGGCCAGTTCAGCCCGGTGGGGCAGATCATGCGTCGCATGTGCCGCGAATACCGCATGGTGGTGCGTATGCTGGAAGCCCGTGGCACCGAGGACTTCGGCCTGATCTCCCAGGAACTCTACGGCGCCGCCTCCGATGCTTTCCACGCCGGCGATCCGACCCTGGCGGACCTGGGCTTGATGCTCTCCGACTACCTCAACAACATCGACGGCCGTGGCGACCTCAAGGACGAAGCCAAGACCCTTACCGCCAAAGATGCCGTGGCGCTGTTGCAAACCCGCCTCAACAAGGTGTTTGGCGAAGCGGAAGAAACCATTCGCGTGTTCGAGTCTGACGGGATCGTCGCCGACGCGGCGGCGGGCGCCGACTACATCAAGATCCGCGCCGACGCGATGTTCAACGAGCGTGATGTACGCGCACTGGAAGTGCACGAAGGCCTGGTGCACGTCGGCACCACGCTCAATGGCCAGAATCAGCCGATCTGCACCTTCCTGTCCAAGGGGCCGCCGTCGTCCACGGTGACCCAGGAAGGCCTGGCGATTCTGATGGAAATCATTACCTTTGCGTCCTACCCCAGCCGCCTGCGCAAACTGACTAACCGCACCCGCGCCATCCACATGGTGGAGGAGGGCGCCGACTTCCTGCAGGTGTTCGAGTTCTTCCGCGAGCAAGGCTTTGAAATGGCCGAAAGCTACGGCAACGCCAGCCGGGTGTTCCGTGGCTCGACGCCCACGGGCCTGCCGTTTACCAAGGATTTGTCCTATCTCAAGGGCTTCATCATGGTCTACAACTACATTCAGCTGGCCGTGCGCAAAGGCAAGCTGGAACAAGTGCCGCTGTTGTTCTGCGGCAAGACCACCCTGGAAGACATGCGTACCTTGCGCCAACTGGTCGATGAAGGCCTCGTGGTGCCGCCCAAGTACCTGCCCGAGCAGTTTCGCGACATGAACGCACTGGCGGCGTGGATGTGTTTCTCCAACTTCCTCAACCACTTGAGCCTGGACCGGATCGAGGCGGATTACTCGAATATCCTTTAGGCAATTTAACTGACGAAACCGATTAAAAAATGTGGGCGCGGGCTTGCTCGCGAAAGCGGTGCATCAGCCACACATGTATCGACTGACACGCCGCCTTCGCGAGCAAGCCCGCTCCCACATTTGGATCTCCACAAGGCTGCAGATCGCGGCCAAATCGCGAGGCTTCAACGGATGAGAATCCTCGGCATTCTTTGCCTGCTACTCACATTGAACGGCTGCAGTTCGCTGCTGTTCTACCCTGAACCCGGGCTGCCGTTCACGCCGGAAAAAGCCCACCTGCAATACCGCGATGTCACGTTGACCACCGCCGACGGCGTCAAGCTGCATGCCTGGTGGCTGCCGGCCAAACCCGGGGTGCCCGTCAAAGGCACGGTGCTGCACCTGCACGGCAACGGCGGCAACCTCGCCTGGCACTTGGGCGGCAGTTGGTGGTTGCCGGAGCAGGGCTACCAAGTGCTGCTGCTGGACTATCGCGGTTATGGGCTGTCGCAAGGCAAGCCGTCGTTGCCAGCGGTTTACCAAGACATCGATGCTGCCTTTAAGTGGATCGACAAGGCGCCCGAAACCCAGGGCCAGCCGCTGGTGGTGTTGGGCCAAAGCCTGGGTGGTGCGCTCGCGGTGCATTACCTGGCGGCGCACCCGGAACGTCAGCCACAACTGAAGGCGCTGGTGCTGGATGGCGTGCCTGCCAGTTATCGTGACGTAGGACAATTCGCGCTCAGCACGTCCTGGTTAACATGGCCGTTTCAGGTGCCGCTGTCCTGGCTGGTGCCGGACGCTGACAGTGCGATCAACGCCATGCCCCGACTGACCGGTGTGCCGAAGCTGCTGTTCCATAGCCTGGATGATCCGATTGTGCCGGTGGCTAACGGTATTCGCCTGTATCAGGCCGCGCCGCCGCCGAGGGTGTTGCAGTTGACCCGTGGCGGCCATGTGCAGACCTTTGCCGACAAGACCTGGCAAACCGTGATGCTGCGTTACCTGGACGACCCGCAGCACTTCAACGGCCTGCGCCGCCTGGGTGAAATTCCGAATTACCCTGTTCCTAAAGTTGATTCATCAGAGAGCCCGCAATGAGCGAAGAACGCAATATGATCCCGCTGATCCTCACCGGTATCGGCACCATCATCGGTACCGTCGGTTGCCTGTGGTTCTATGGCTACCTGCACTTCGCCAAGCCGGAAGATGCATTGCTGCTCAGCGACTTCACGATGCTCAAGACCGTACCGGGCGAGGACTATAAAATTTCCCTGACCCCGGCCGCACAAATCGCGCAATGCGTTGATGGCGTATTGGTGATGTTCGATACCGAGCAGAAAGGCTTGAGTGGCGTGCTGGTCAACAACAAGAAGCAAGCGGTGCGTTGCATGGGGCAGGAAACCCCGCAACTGCAGGAATAGCCCGATCACCGAAATATCTGGAACCGTCTTGCGTAACACGCCACAGAGGGCGATGTAACTTACGCAAACGGGGCGGGGAAGGTGGTCATAAATATTGGCGCAATACGCAACATGCTGGACATGGCCAGAGGGCATGAGTCGCTGACGCGGCAGGATGCGCAGGCTGAGGGGCTAAGGCAGCTGATGGAGCGGCTGTCGGACAACACCGATGAGCGCAAAAAGGTCATGCATGCGGACGAGCCGGAGCGTCCCATTACCTTCGGATAGCCGAAAAAAAACCCACCGTAAGGTGGGTTTTTTTATCCAGCTTCAGTCAATCAGTTCGCCATCGACGAACGTGGCTTCACTGGCTGGTTGTCGTTGGAGATGGTCACTTCAACGCGGCGGTTCATGGCACGGCCCGAGACGCTGCCGTTGTCGGCAACCGGGTATTCCTTGCCGTAACCCTGGGTCACGATGCGCGAGATATCCACGCCCTGTTGAGCCAGTGCACGCTGTACGGACGCCGCACGACGTTCGGACAGGCTCTGGTTGTACGAGTCGGAACCGGTGCTGTCGGTGTAGCCTTCGACGATCACTTTACGGTCCGGGTTATCACGCAGGAACTGCGCCAGCTTGGTGATGTTCACCAGGCCGCTGGATTTCAGGTCGGACTTGTTGGTGGCGAACAGCACGTCACCGAAGGTCACCAGGGTGCCGCGATCAGTCTGCTTGGCGTTCAAGCTGTCTTGCAGTTGCTTGATCTGCGCATCACGGGCTTGCAGCAGGGCGCGGGCACGTTCGTCGCCGGCGTTTTTCAGCTGGGCTTCGGATTGGCGCAGGGCGATGGTGTCTTTCGCGACTTCAACGCGCTGGTTGGTCAGGTAGGCCAGTTGGTCGACTTTCTTCTGGTCTTCCTTATCACGGTAGGCCTTGTCAGCCTTGTCCAGCCAATCCTGGGCGTCCTTGGTTTCCAGCGCCGCTACCTTGGTGGCATTCGGGTTGGCTTGCAGGGCCGAGAAGTTGGTCCGTGCGTTTTCCAGGTTCGCGTTCGGCGGGGTGGAGCAGGCCGCCAGAGCAACGCTCATCGCCAGCAGGGCAGGGATCATCAGTTGTTTACGCATAGTCGTGTCGTCCTTTCAATTCGATATCGGGTGCACTGCAATCAGTGGCGGCGGCTTATTGCTGTTTGATAACAGCCGGGCGCATGCCTTCCTGACGCAGCTCCTGAACAGCTTTCTGGGAGTCCTTCACAGCCTGGTCAGCCTTGGCAGCCTGGGCTTTGCGCTCAGCGACGCGGGCATCCCATTCGGCTTGTTCGGCCAGCTGACGCGCCTTGTCGTAGTTCTTGTCGTGCATCGCGATTTCAGCTTCTTTGAGCTTGTCCTGAGCCGACTTCATTTCCACAGCGGCGTACTCGGTACCCCCGGCGCTGACGGCGCTGTTCACCGCAGATTGGGTCACGGCGTATTGCTCGGTCGGTGGGTTACCGGCGCAGCCCGCCAGTACGAAGCTGGTGCCGATTGCCAGCGCGGCCAATTTGAGCCCGCGCAGGTGGTTAAACGAGGATTTGGCAGTGCTGGTCTTCATCGTCTTCAACTCCATTGGATTACTCCTCAAAAACATCAAAATCCATTTCGTTGGTCTGCGGTCGCGGCCCCGGCGGTAAAGCGCGTGGTGCCTTTTCAAACGGCCGTTCCAACTGATGGCTTACTGGCTGTGACCTGATGCTTTTTTCAAAAGTTCAGAGAAGATGGCGATTTGCCTAAAAAAATATCTGACTGTTTGGTCAGCGTTTAAAAGTTTGAACTTTTGCTTTGCGCCAAGGTACGCCGAGCCTGCGCGAGGCCCGGAATACCTGGGGTTGGAAGGGATTTAACGGAGGGTTATCAGTGCTTCTGTTCGTCGGTACCGGCTGATAAATCATGCAGATAGCGCCGCGACAGGGTGAGAAAACGCGGAGTAGGGCCGACGTCTTCAGATGTTGGTTGAAAACCAAAATAGAGAATTATCAAAAGAGGTTTGTTGATAGTTTTTTGCTATTGTTTGGTGTGCTGTATTGTGCTTATTCAGAATAATTGAATATGGCGGTTTCTATGCGGGCGTCGTGGCGTAGTGCTACTATTTTTCGGCATATCTTCTAGAGTTGAATGTGACTTTTTTTGAAGGATGTCTGCATCTACTATAAATGGAGTTATTGAGAGAGCCTATGTCTATAGTTCAAGTGGAAAAAGCACTTTGTAGTTTCGCGTCCCGTAAGTCTGGTTCGGCGATTGTGTTAAAGGGGGAGTGGGGTACCGGGAAGACATATTTTTGGAATAAAGTTGTTAAGGATAATTGGGCGTCTTTTTCTCGAAAAAAATACTCTTATGTATCATTGTTCGGTCTGGGCTCTTTAGGTGATCTTAAACGTTCTATTTTTGAAAATACCGTCGCGTGCTCTAACGCTGGAGAGGCTATTAGTAAAGAGTCAGTTATTGCGAACCTAAAAAACCTTGACTTGAGTGACGCCGCTAGCGGCGGGCGGAAATTATTTAACTTCGGCAAAGAGATAAAAATTCCTTTTGTTGGGAGCTTTGGTGGAGTTATCGATTCAATACAGTCCGCATTTATAAGGGATACAATTATCTGTATCGATGATTTTGAACGAAGGGGGACTGGTCTATCATCTCGTGATGTCCTTGGGTTGATATCTAATTTGGTTGAGTCAAAAAGTTGCTCGGTTATTTTAATTTTAAATGACGGATCACTAAGCAAGAATGATGAGTTTTTTAGTTTTAGTGAGAAGGTTTTTGATTATGAAGTGACTTTTAATCCTTCAGTGCAGGAGTCGGTCAAGCTTGTTTTTGATTCTGTGGGAGAGGCTCGTAATGTATTGTCTGAAAATGCTGTAAAATTAAATATAAATAACATACGATTGCTAAAAAAGATTGGTTTGTTTGCATCTGTGCTTGATGGGGCGTTAAAAGATGCTCATCCTAGAGTGATTCAGCAAGCTCACAGCACTTTGCCTCTCGCGGTGTATGCTGTGTATGGTGGCGACAGGTGTAAAGTTGATATTGATTTTATTTTAAATTATCAGGGCAGTCTGCTCTCTTATATGCCGGATAATCCTAATGCATCTGCGGAAGAGGCAGAAAGTAAACGGGTTGAGAGGGAGAAAAGCGTTTATCTTGATGAGTACGGCTTTGGGAAGTGTGATGAATTTGATGTGGCAATAGTTGATCTCATAAAGAAAGGTTACGCAGATGAAGGTTCTTTAGGGCTCCTTGTCGAAGCTTTAGAAAAAAAGATAAAGCATGATGCAGATATTGCTCTTCTTGGGCAGGCTTGGGATTTGTTTCATTCGTCTTTCGGGGATAATGAGGAGGAGGTGCTAGATGCATTTGAGCAAGCTATTTCTAAAGCATTACAATATTTTACTGTAAATGATTTGGATTTTGTTGCATCTATTTATTGTGATTTAGGTCGAGAGGATTTAATTAACTCAGTAATTGATGATTACTGTTCTAATACCCTTCCTGCTAAGGGTGTCCGGGAAAAAGATGAAATTTATCCTTGGCCGAGCAATGCTTATTTGGCGATGAAACTTGATCAGTATTTTGACAGCTTAGCGGTGAAAGGAAGTTTAGCTGATCTGGTTCTCGCAGTCGTTCAAGGTTCAGGCTTTCCAGATGGGGATTTAAGAAGAGGGATAGCCCAAAAAGATGATGATGAATTTTATGAGTATTTTAGTAGTTTAAATAGTAAGAATTTTACGCGACATGCTAGGGCTTTATTAAAATGTGGTGAGGTTCGTTCGCCCGAAAAGGATATTACGGATGATTTCAGGACTATTTTTATGAAAACTTACGGTGCTTTGTTAAGGCTTTCAGAACTCACGCCGTTGAATAGGACTCGTATGAGTAAGTTTCGTAATTACGATGATATTTATAAAGGGTTTAAATAGTGTGGTGAGGATGTGGGGGAAATAAATACCGAAGCACACAAAAGGTTTGGTTGAGATTGTTTTCATTATTTTATGGAGTGTTTTGTCACTCGGGTTAAAGATGTCAGACGCCGTCTCGGCGTCTGAGTATTCCGAATTACTGCAGTGAAAGTATTTGTTTGAATTGCTGCCTTACCTTGCTGTAAGGCCAGTTCGCTCTGTCTCGATGTTTATCTTCATTTGCGGAGTCTAATATTTTTAATAGTGCCTCATGTAAGCATGTGAAAAGAGTTTTTGCTGTATTGGTTTCTACGCCCAAGAATCGTTCAGTTGGAAAAGGGTTTTGGCAGTTGGCTGATTTTATAAATGACCATTCGTAAGGGTTGACGAAGCTCCCGATTTCATCTGTCGAAAGCATGTTCGGATGTAGTTTTAAATTCATAAGGGAAGGTATGTTCGGATCGATAATGATTCTTGGGTAAATACCTTTGGATTCTAATTCATATGCCCTGTTCATTGCTGGGCCAAAAACTATATCGTTCTCGTGGTGCAGTTTGCCAATTGTTACGCCTGCTCGCAAGAGAAAGCCCATCAAAGCACAGCCAACAAATGTATTTGATAATCCGTAAATAATATTGGGTAATGATTCTTCACTATATGGAATGCTCAATACACAGCAATCCGAAAAAGATGTGATTCTTATACCGGCTGAGCTACTTGCTTCCGCGGCTTCTAAAATCTGCTCGCTTTTTAGTATTTTTGGAATCAACGCTAAATGTCCAATTTTTTGTGGATCATCTCCCGCATTGCGAACGTGGCTTTTCCAGCCCAGTACGTCAAAAAATACCACAATCCTTTCTTCGTAAGATATCGGTGATAAAAGGTTTTCAATGTCCATTTTAGTCCTTTGCTATGAGATTAACTTCCAAGTAGGTCCCTTGTCAGTCATATGGTAGATGAGGTTGGCGGGATAAAAATCTTAAGATAGAAAATTCTATTTCAGATTTTACTGTCTTCTGATTTTTTATTGAATATTGCCAAGGCGAGTCTGTTCTCAGCGTCTACATATGCAGGTGTTCTTCCAGCGTCTGCATATACCTCTTCACCTTCCTCGACGCGGATCACTTGGGTTCCCTTGACGTAAGGGATTGCCCGTTCCGCTTCCTGTATAGCCGCCGATAGTAGGCCTTCGGTGACGACAGCTTCTGACAGCTCGTAAGCCTCAGCCAACGCTTTGATTTTCACAAGATCACGCTGGTGGATGGAGAGGGTGTACTCGACCTGCTCGCTGTCTTCGTGAGCCTTAGCTTCCCAAGTGCTTAACATCTGCTCAAACGTTTTCATGACGACCTTCTATATAAGGAGGGGAATGGCGAAATTGCTCAACTGAAAGCTGCGGTAGCTACGTATGGCTGGAGATACAAAGTTCGTGAATTTGGCCCCGTTTCACGATTTTCTCTATTGTGTGCCCCACATCTTCGTACAGCGGGTCCCCCTCTTCATCGGTGGCGATCACGTGCTGACCCTTGATGTAGGGAAAGCTGGCTTCCAGCTCTTCAAGGGCGGCGCCGATCAGCTCACCGAGCAGTTCTTCGGGGTGGCGCTTGGGGTACATCTCGGCGATCGCGGCCAGCCGTGCGGCGGACTCCATGTCCAGATGGATCGCATACTCGGTTTTGGTCAGGCGACCCTTGGCGGTCTCTTCCCAATGCTGGGCCAGTTCTCGAATTTTCATGGCAACCTCAATAAGCCCGCGATGGCAGGCGGTGATGAGTGTCCAGCCGCCTGCGTGGATAAACGCGACGACTCACTGTTGAGACTAGCTGTAACCGGCAAGGTTTAAAGTGTCTTGTCAGAAACCGATGCGAGCGGCACTCTGGAAGGCCTGCGCGTCCCGGATTTCTGGCTGGAGATTGGCTGATGAGTGATATCGATGCACGCTTGCGTGAGGATGTTCACCTGCTGGGTGAGCTGTTGGGCAACACCATTCGAGAGCAATACGGCGATGACTTTCTCGACAAGATCGAGCAGATCCGCAAAGGCGCCAAGGCCGACCGCCGAGGTGGCGTAGCCGAGCAAACCGCCGGCGAGGAACTCAGCGCCAGCTTGAACCAATTGCAGGAAAGCGAACTGTTGCCCGTGGCACGAGCCTTTAACCAGTTCCTCAACCTGGCCAACATCGCCGAGCAGTATCAATTGATCCACCGGCGCGATGAGTCGCAACCGGCACCGTTCGAATCCCGCGTATTGCCGGAACTGCTGGCCCGCTTGCAAAGCGAAGGTCATAGCAACGAATCCCTGGCCCGCCAGTTGGCGCGGTTGGAGATTGAATTGGTGCTGACCGCCCACCCGACTGAAGTGGCGCGCCGCACCCTGATCCAGAAATACGATGCGATCGCCGCGCAACTGGCGCTGCAGGATCACCGCGACCTCACCACGGCCGAGCGCGAGCAGATCCGCGAACGTTTGCAGCGGTTGATCGCCGAAGCCTGGCACACCGAAGAAATCCGCCGCGTGCGGCCCACCCCGGTGGATGAAGCCAAGTGGGGCTTTGCAGTCATTGAGCATTCGTTGTGGCAGGCCATCCCCAATTACTTGCGCAAGGCTGACCACGCCTTGCACGCGGCCACTGGCCTGCACCTGCCACTGGAGGCCGCACCGATTCGGTTTGCCTCGTGGATGGGCGGCGACCGTGATGGCAACCCGAATGTCACCGCGCCGGTCACCCGCGAAGTGCTGTTGCTGGCGCGCTGGATGGCGGCGGATTTGTATTTGCGTGATATCGACCACTTGGCGTCCGAGTTGTCGATGCAACAGGCCAGCCCGGCGTTGCACGCCAAGGTCGGCGACAGCGTCGAGCCGTATCGCGCCTTGCTCAAGCAATTGCGTGAGCGCCTGCGTGCCACGCGGCAATGGGCGCACACCGCGTTGAGCGCCAACACCCCGGCGCCCGTTGAGGTCTTGCAGAACAACCGCGACCTGCTGGACCCGCTGGAGCTGTGCTACCAGTCGCTTCACGAGTGCGGCATGGGCGTGATCGCCGATGGCCCGCTGCTCGATTGCCTGCGCCGTGCGGTGACCTTCGGCTTGTTCCTGGTGCGGCTGGATGTGCGCCAGGATTCCAGTCGCCATTCGGCGGCCATGACTGAAATCACCGATTACCTGGGCCTGGGTCGCTACGAAGACTGGGATGAAGAGGCGCGTGTCAGCTTCCTGACCAAAGAGCTGACCAACCGTCGACCGTTGCTTCCGGGTTATTTCAAACCGTCGGCGGACACCGCCGAGGTGTTAAATACCTGCAAGGAAATTGCCGCCGCACCGGCCGCGTCGCTCGGCTCGTACGTGATTTCGATGGCGGGCGCCGCGTCGGACGTGCTGGCCGTGCAATTGCTGCTTAAAGAGTCGGGCGTGCAACGACCGATGCGCGTGGTCCCGCTGTTCGAAACCCTGGCCGACCTGGATAACGCTGGGCCGGTGATGGAGCGGCTGCTGCAATTGCCGGGCTACCGCGCGCGCTTGCAAGGCCCGCAGGAAGTGATGATCGGTTACTCGGACTCCGCCAAGGACGCCGGCACCACAGCGGCCGCCTGGGCGCAGTACCGGGCGCAGGAACGGTTGGTGGATATCTGCCGCGAGCAGCAGGTGGAACTGCTGTTGTTCCACGGTCGTGGCGGCACCGTTGGGCGTGGCGGTGGTCCGGCACACGCGGCGATCCTGTCGCAACCGCCCGGCTCGGTGGCGGGGCGTTTCCGCACCACCGAACAAGGCGAAATGATCCGCTTCAAGTTCGGCTTGCCGGACATTGCCGAGCAGAACCTCAACCTCTACCTGGCCGCAGTGCTGGAAGCCACGCTGTTGCCACCGCCGCCGCCCGAGCCGGCCTGGCGCCATTTGATGGACGAATTGGCAGCAGACGGTGTCAGCGCTTACCGCGCCGTCGTGCGAGAAAATCCCCAGTTCGTCGAGTACTTCCGCCAGTCCACGCCGGAGCAGGAACTGGGCCGCTTACCCTTGGGCAGTCGCCCGGCCAAGCGGCGTGCGGGCGGTATCGAAAGCCTGCGGGCGATCCCGTGGATTTTCGGCTGGACCCAAACCCGCCTTATGCTACCTGCCTGGCTCGGCTGGGAAGCGGCCTTAAGCAAGGCGCTGGAGCGCGGCGAAGGCGAATTGCTGGGGCAGATGCGTGAGCAATGGCCGTTCTTTCGCACCCGCATCGATATGCTGGAAATGGTGCTGGCCAAGGCCGATGCCGATATAGCGCGTTTATATGACGAGCGTCTGGTGCAGCCTGACCTTCTGCCATTGGGTGCGCACTTACGCGACCTATTGTCGCAGGCGTGCAGCGTGGTCCTTGGCCTGACTGGCCAGTCGCAACTGCTGGCCCACAGCCCAGACACCCTGGAGTTTATCCGTTTACGTAACACCTACCTCGACCCGCTGCACCTGTTGCAGGCCGAGTTGCTGGCGCGCTCGCGTCGGCAGGAGGCAGCGCAGGACAGCCCTCTGGAACAGGCGCTGCTGGTGTCCGTGGCCGGTATTGCCGCCGGTTTGCGCAACACCGGATAAGGTTTCTTGCGTGTTCTCAACGACTTGCAGATAAACAATGACGGCCGCCCTGAAAGGGGCGGTCGGCGTTTGCGCGGCCGGGTTGCACCCAGGCACACCCGGCCTATGACGCATGCCCTGCGCGGGTTACTCCGACTTTCGGCGGCTTGTATGGATAGGGCCTGCTGTGTATCTTGATCAGCCTTTGGGGTTTTGATCGGCTTGGGCCCATATTTTCACGAGCCATATTTTTACGAGATTGGCCCCACGCGGCGAATCCGAGCGTCATCTCTATAAAAAATTGAGGAGCACATCGATGCGCGTCATTCTGCTGGGAGCTCCCGGGGCCGGTAAAGGTACTCAGGCAAAGTTCATCACTGAAAAATTCGGCATTCCACAAATCTCCACCGGCGACATGCTGCGCGCGGCCGTCAAGGCTGGCACCGAGCTGGGCCTGATCGCAAAAAGCGTGATGGACAGCGGTGGCCTGGTTTCCGATGACCTGATCATCAACCTGGTCAAGGAACGCATCACCCAGGACGACTGCAAGAACGGTTTCCTGTTCGACGGCTTCCCACGCACCATTCCCCAGGCTGAAGCCCTGGTGAAGGCGGGCGTCGAGTTGGATGCCGTGGTTGAAATCGCGGTTGAAGACGAAGAGATCGTGCAGCGTATCGCCGGTCGTCGTGTTCACGAGGCCTCGGGCCGCGTGTACCACACCGTCTACAACCCGCCCAAGGTTGAAGGCAAGGACGATGTGACTGGCGAAGACCTGGTACAGCGCAAGGACGACACCGAAGAAACCGTGCGCCATCGTCTGTCGGTCTACCATTCCCAGACCAAGCCACTGGTGGACTTCTACCAGAAACTGTCGGCTGCTCAGGGCAAGCCGAAGTACAGCCACATTCCTGGCGTGGGCTCGGTAGAAGCGATCACCGCCAAGGTGCTGCAAGCGCTGAGCTGATCAAACGCTTAGCTGCATGCACAACGGCCCGCTTGCGGGCCGTTGTTGTTTATACTGGCGCACTTTTTTCCGATTTGGACACCGACACCGATGAGCACCCTGCTGGCCCTGGACACCGCGACTGAAGCTTGCTCTGTTGCCTTGCTGCACGATGGCAAGGTAACGAGCCACTACGAGGTGATCCCGCGCCTGCATGCGCAGAAGCTGTTGCCGATGATCAAGCAACTGCTCGAAGACGCCGGCACCAGCCTTGCTGCGGTCGATGCCATTGCCTTTGGCCGTGGCCCGGGTGCGTTTACCGGCGTTCGCATTGCGATTGGCGTGGTGCAGGGCCTGGCGTTTGCGTTGGAACGCCCGGTGTTGCCGGTCTCCAACCTCGCGGTGCTGGCCCAGCGTGCGCTGCGTGAGCACGGCGCCTCGCAAGTGGCGGCGGCCATTGATGCACGGATGGATGAAGTCTATTGGGGATGCTACCGCGAGACAGCTGGCGAAATGCGCCTGGTGGGCGTGGAAGCCGTGCAACCGCCGCAAGTCAGCGCGTTGCCCGTGGATGCCAGCGGTGACTGGTTTGGCGCCGGTACCGGCTGGGGTTATGGCGAGCGTATCAATGTGCACGTGGTCGGCCAGGACGCCGCCATGTTGCCGCATGCCGAAGACCTGTTGACCCTGGCGCGCTTCGCTTTCGAGCGTGGCGAAGCGATCCCCGCCGATCAGGCTGCACCGGTTTATCTGCGCGATAAAGTGGCGCAAACCAAGGCTGAGCGCGGGATTATTTGACGCCAAAAAAGCGAGATTTTTGTGGCGATTTTCGCCAATCGTCAGAATTTGACCGGGTTTGTAAACCTTTTACAAATTATGTGTTCTAGTTATCACCAGAGCATTTGCGCACATCGGAAAGTGCCGCTAAATTGCCATCATTGATACCGAGTCTGCATGTATGCGTATAGACGGCTTTTCCTCACAGTCCTACCCCCTCAAGCGTAAGCCACGTAAGGCGAACGTGACGGTAGACGATTCCGTCGAGGATTCGCCGGACTTCATTGAGGTCCAGTCCGACGTGCAGTCCAACGCCCAGGCGTCCGCCGGTGCACGTATCAGTGGTCTTCCCGCCCGTCAGCAAGACATGGTGTTCCACCGTTCCATGAGCAAAAGCGTCGCCACCGCCCTGGCCAGCTACCTGACCACCGCCGGCTTTGTCGAATGGGATATGGAAGTGCTGGGTCTCGACATCCACATCTGATGCGCCTGCCTTACTTTATTGGTTGCCCGTCCTGGAGTGAAAACGCCTGGCGCGAGTACCTGTACCCGGCCGACGCGCGCTCCAGCGATTACCTCGCCCTGTACTCCCAGGTCTTCAACGCCGTTGAAGGCAACACCACTTTCTATGCTCGCCCCTCGGCCGCCACGGTGCAGCGCTGGGCTGAAATCATGCCTGAAGATTTTCGCTTCACCGCCAAATTCCCGGGCGACATCAGCCACGGTGGCGACTTGCGCGAGCAGTTGCCGGCGGCGGAAAGTTTTGTCGGCCTGATGAGCCCATTGGGTGCGCGTGTTTCGCCATTGTGGCTGCAACTGTCGGCGAGCTTTTCGCCGCAACGCCTCGGCGAGCTCGCCGGTTTTATTGATGGCCTGGAACGCCCGTTGGCCGTGGAAGTCCGCCACCCGGAGTTCTTCGCCAAGGGCGATGCCGAACGCACGCTCAACCGCTTGTTACGTGACCGTGGTGTCGAGCGGATCTGCCTCGACCCCAGAGCCTTGTTCAGTTGCACGTCGACCTCGGCCGCGGTATTGCACGCCCAATCGAAAAAGCCCAAGGTGCCGCCGCGCCCAGCGGCGCTGACCCAGTTTCCCCAAGTGCGTTTCATCGGCCACCCGGAGCTGGAGGCCAACGACCCGTTTTTGCTGCCGTGGGTGGAAAAAGTCGCCGGCTGGATCGAAGAGGGGCGCACACCCTACGTATTCCTGCACACCTCGGATAACCGGCTCGCTGCGCAACTGGCGCTGCGCTTTCATGAAAAACTGATGGCCCGTTTGCCGGGCCTGCCGCCGCTGCCGACCTTGCATCGAGAACCCGAAGCGGAGCAACTGGGGTTACTCTAGGGCTCCTTTTTCCGCCAGGAGTGAGTCATGGATGCCCAAACCCTTCGCGCCGAAACCTTCAAGGCGTTGCATGAACGTGATCGCGCGTTCGTGATGCCCAACCCATGGGATGCGGGCTCCGCAATCATGCTGGCCAGCCTCGGCTTTGAAGCCTTGGCCACCACCAGTGCGGGCTATGCGTTCAGCCTGGGGCGGCCGGATGCGGAAGGTGCGTTGTCGCTGGAGGACACGTTGGCTAATGCTACTTCGATTGTCCGGGCGACCGCGCTACCGGTGGCGGCGGATCTGGAAAACGGCTTCAGCGATACGCCCGAAGGCTGCGCTCAAACCATCCTGCGCGCAGCGGCTACGGGAATTGTCGGCGGCTCCATCGAAGACGCCACGGGCATTGCCGTCGATCCAATCTACCCGTTCGATTTGTCTGTTCAACGCGTCGAAGCGGCGGTTGCCGCAGCGCGTAGTTTACCGTTCGCGTTCACGCTGACCGCCCGCGCGGAAAACCTCCTGCATGGCCGCCTGGATTTGCCTGACACCATCCGCCGGTTGCAGGCCTATGCCGAAGCCGGTGCCGACGTGCTGTATGCCCCAGCGCTACGCAGCGCCGAAGAAATACTTGCAGTGGTCAAGGCCGTTGCGCCCAAGCCGGTGAACGTGTTGATGTCCGGCGGCTTGAACTTCAGCGTGGCGCAATTGAGCGAGATGGGCGTGCGGCGCATCAGTGTCGGCTCGGCCATGGCGTTGGCGGCGTATGGCGAGTTTTACCGCGCCGCGCAGGAGGTGTACGCGTTGGGCACCTTTACCTTCACCGAGCGCAAGATGCCGTTCAGCCAGGCCAACCAGTTCTTCAAGGGCTAAGCCGTGCGTTTTTTTAAAGTGCTCGGTGCGCTGCTGGTGCTGGCCGGGGTGTTTGCCTTGGGTGTGTGGCGAGGCTGGGTGCCGTTGCCCAATGAATGGAACCCCTGGGCGCCGCTGGATGTGCGCACCCGCCCGAACCTGTTGACGCGCTTCAAACTCGGGCGGTTGCAGGATGATCCGGCGCTGTGCGAGCAGGTGCTGAAAACCTCTGGTTTACGCGTCAGCCATCAGGCAGACAGTCCGGCTGACGCCGCGTGCCCATTGCGCAACGTCTTGCGCGTGCAAGGCGCCGACCTGGCCTTGAGCAGCAGCTTTCTTGCCAGTTGCCCACTGGCCGTAGCGTTTGCCTTGTTCGAGCGCCATAGCCTGCAACCGGCCGCCCAGGCGGTATTTGGCCAGGCGGTGACGCGGGTCGATCACTTGGGCAGCTTTGCCTGTCGCAACGTGTATAACCGCGCGGACGGGCGGCTCAGTCAACATGCATCGGCGAACGCCCTGGACATTGCCGGCTTCCGCCTGGCGGATGGGCGCAGCATCAGTGTGCTCAAGGACTGGCCGGGAGCAGGCGATGGCGCGCGGTTTTTGCGGCAGGTGCGAGAGGCAGCCTGCGCGGATTTCAACGTGGTGTTGAGCCCGGACTACAACGCGGCCCATCGTAACCACTTCCATCTGGACATGGGGCCCTGGTGGGTGTGCCGCTGAGGGTCAGGCGGCGAGGCGCAGGTTGTTGACGATCAGTGGGCGCGCCCAGTGGTAATCGAAGTCCAGCGCTTTCTGTTGCGCTGCCAGTGCTTCGGTCGGGTACGGCGTGGCGGGTGGTGGCAGCAGGTCCAGTTCGAACTCGGCAATCGGCAGGTGCAAGGGCTGTGGTTCCGGTGCCGGGCCTGGCGCGGGCAGTGGTTGACCGGCGTTCAGGACAATCGGGCGTACCCAGCTGCTTTCAAAGGTTTGCTGGCGCTGCTGGGCGACGATTTCTTCTGCCGGGAACGGTACAGGGGGCGGTGGCAGCAACTCGGTTTCAAATTCGGCGATGGGCAGGAACAGTGGCTCCGGCGGCGCGATCTCGGTTTCCTTCACATCGCACTCACGCTGGGTGAGGATCTGTGACAACAGGTCGGCGCCTTCGCTGGGTTCCAGCGCCGGGTCTCTCGGTGCCGGTGCCTTGGCGGCGAGCGCCTGCGGCGTGTCGCCGAGCTGCTCGGCCAACGCACGGGCGAAGAAGTCCTGCCACACATGACTCACGCCGGCCAGCGCTTGAGTATTACGCAGGCCGTAGTGGTTGTGGGTCGGCAGTACACCGATAGTTAGGGGAAGAATGTCTGACATTTTTCTCGGTCGACGCTCAGCTCTGGCAAAATACCTGACTGTTGTTTTTATCGGCCGTTATGTGCCGATCCTTAATATTTTTGAGCGTAGCGATTGATGAGCGAACTACCAGCGGCCAGCCGCATTCGGGTCGAGGCCTTGGCCGAAGGTTTTACGGCGCGTGCCGAGCAGTGGGCTTCGTTGCTGGGCCTGCCGTTGCACCTGGAGGAAGCGGACTTTTCCCTGCAAGTTGGGGAGCACGGCCTGCAACTCCAGCAGCTTGGGCCTGACGCACCGGGGCCGGTGCGCGTGGATTTTGTCGAGGGCGGCGCAGCTCACCGGCGTTTGTACGGCGGAGGCAGCGGGCAGATGATCGCCAAGGCGGTCGGCGTTGCTCAGGGGGTACGCCCGCGTGTGCTGGATGCCACGGCAGGCTTGGGCAAGGACGCGTTCGTGCTGGCCAGCCTGGGCTGCGAGATGAGCCTGATCGAACGTCAACCGCTGATTGGCGCCTTGCTCGAAGACGGCCTGGCACGTGGCGCGGATGATTTTGAAGTGGCGCCTATTGTGGCGCGCATGAAGCTGCTCAAGGGCAATTCCATCGATGTGATGCTCAATTGGGAGGGCGAACCGCCGCAGGTGATCTACCTGGACCCGATGTTCCCTCATCGTGAGAAAACCGCCCTGGTGAAGAAGGAAATGCGTTTGTTTCGGCCGCTGGTTGGCGATGATCCCGACGCACCGGCGTTGCTGGCGGCCGCGCTGGCGTTGGCCAGCCACCGGGTGGTGGTCAAGCGTCCGCGCAAAGCGCCGTGCATTGAAGGGCCGAAGCCGAGCCATGCGCTGGATGGTAAATCGAGCCGGTATGACATCTATCCGAAGAAAGCACTCAAGCCTTGAGGGCCTCATCGCGGTATAGGTATCTACGCAACTCTTTGTGTCGCTTTAAGCCTGTGAGGGGTTAGGTAGGTTGAGTACATATCCGTTGCTGCAGTAACGGCTGCTTAGGGTTCCGCCCTTACGGCGGGTCACTTTTTTACAAACGCCTAAAAAAGTAACCAAAAAACGCTTTGCCCCA